>WOR8_10003064_pt1 | contig 16684 bp, 13 predicted proteins | sample DeeMarSeWOR38_10_FD_19890 | JGI IMG/M metagenome (IMG submission 19890)
AAAAGAAATCATTAATAACTTGTTTAGCGTTGATATTTTAGTAGTAGAAGCAGATATTTCCGATGAAGAACAAGTTAACAAGATGAGTAAAGAGGTGTATCAAAAGTTCAGTAACGTTTTTCTAATAGTTAATAATGCCGGGATTAGAGGCGGCTCTTCTTCCCTTAAAACTAAGACTGCCGATTATGATAGGGTTATGGATGTAAACGTAAAAGGAGCATGGAATGTAACTAAAGCATTTTACAAGAAAATGAGAAAACAGAAATTCGTCCCTATTGCTGGAAAAATTATAAATATAACCTCTTGTGCAGGTACAGAAAGTGGGTTAAATCCCTTTATTGGGATGTATAGTGTAAGTAAAGCCGCTCTTATTGCTTTTACAAAACTGTGGGCCCTTGAACTAGGTTCAAATAATATAACTGTGAATGCAATCTTCTTACTCCCATTTACAACAACGATCCCGATTTCATTAGAGAATGGATTAAATTAAGAAATATAAAAATTCCATTGGATGCTATTGGGGAACCTAAACAAGTTGCAGACATTGCATTATTTCTTGCTTCACCAGCATCGGATTATATGACAGGTCAGAATATCATAGTAGATGGTGGGATGACGCTTAGTATTAATAAGCTATAATCCACCATTCCTAACTTAAGTTTATTAATTTCTAAGTTTTGCATCCAATTTTGAAAGTGACTTAATTGTTGGTTCTAATACCTTTTTTTCACCTCGATTATCATCTTGAAGAAGGAAAGTAGCTGAGATTGTGGTAGATGCCATAAAGAAAAAAATACTTGAAATAATTACTAGCACCTCAAAGTCAATGAAAGTTGAGAGCATAGTACCAATTGGTATAAAAACTATTGATGCTAAAGAACCAAAAGTATTTAGGAGTTGATATTTGAATGTTTTCCATTTCTCATTTATAGTTAAACTCGCAGTAAAAGATGTATAGGTAAAATTTGCAATACTAGCTGTAAAAAAGAGTAAAAATTTTAAAATCAAAACGATTGGAAAATTAGAAAATATGAGGGAAATCATTAGAAAATTATACAAAATTAATCCTGAAAACATTATTTTCCTCTTTTCATATCTTTTGCATAAAAATTGTGCAATAAAATTACCAAGAAATTCTCCTAATATAAAAATAAAATAGATAGAACTATAGAATATATATTGAGATTCACCAAATTTATCCCAAATCCAAGAACTAAATAGGAATATAAAGATAGCATCTGACGAACCAAGAAAGTATGATATATACATTGAGACCATTAAATTTTTCTCCTTTTTTTGATTCTGTTTTTTCTTCATGTTAACCTTCTCAGGAACATTATGCTCATACTCAAACAGAATTAATAGTAATTTCTTTGATAAAACAATCACGATTACAATCAAAAAAATTGAGATAATCAATCCTCCTACAAAAAAAAAGTTCCAAAATTGTATTGAATATAAATTAAAAAAATTCAACCTAAAAAATAGGGAGATGACCAAAAAACCACAAATTCGAGACGTTTTAACAATAAAGATTAACCTGTCTTTAATACTTTCAGACTGTTTACTAATACTTAGGAAAAAATTAATCATAATAGTTCTTATCATAGATATTGAATATAGGTAGATAACTAAAAACAACACAAATAGATAAGGAATTTCTTTGAATAGAATAAAGATTAAAAAACCTATACCTAAACCGCAATTTGAAGCGATTAGAATGATTTTGCGATGAGAATTTTTTTTTACATACTTCTCATAAAAAAATCCTGTTAATGGGGTAAAGAACGTAAAGATATATGCGATTAATTGCAGGAACCCTAATAAGGTTCTATCAATGTTAAGAACATTGAAATAGAACACAGGAATAGAATTAAGATAGTAGTACTCAAAAATTGACAATGTAAAGTATGTAAGAAAAAAACCTAGGATTGTAATTCTCTTATTAAATTCCATCTATCTTCCCATAAACTATTAGAATCATTGATATCAAAAAGTTAAAATTTATGTTCTTAAAGTTCAACCTTTTCTTTTTAAGAACTGTCTATATTCTAATATCAATGCTTTGAGTAGATTTTGAATTTAATCTATAAAAAACCAATAAAGGATTTGTTTTTCAATAGTGTGAGCTCTTTAAAGAGCTAAAATTATAGTATTATTTCCCACGCCCTTTATTTGCTCGAATACTGGGTCTTGTTTTTTCAGATCCCCATCCTTTCTTATGCAAACCTCTAGCTCTTTTTCCAGCAGAAGTTAAACCTCGAGTTACTCTCTTTTTATGCTGAGATTCGCAGATCCAGTTTATTTTTGGATCAGATTTAATAACGGGGTGGTTTGGATCAACTATGATTACTTCATAATACCAATGTTTACCATCGGAATAAATTTTGTATGAATTTAAGATTTGCATGTTTGGATATTTTCTTTGAACTCGTTCTTCAGCAACCCATTGTAAATTCTTCCCCGTTGTGTATTTAGAAACACCTAAAGCTCTTGGTTTCCTCCCCCGTTTTGGTCTTACCTTATGCATTCCACCTTTTCTTATTCTCACTCTTATAACAGCATAACCTTGTTTAGCCTTATATCCTAACTCCCTAGCGCGATGGATTTTTGTCGGTTTTTCCACTCTTTGAATAGCTTTATCTTTTCGGTATTCAATTCCTCTATTCCAGTGGGAGGACTGGTATCCTGTTTCATGTTTTTCAAATGTCTCTTTAATATATTTATAAGCCATAATAAGACACTCACTTACTAATGTTAAATAAAAATGAACATATTTTATTATTTTTATGGTTATTAAGTGTTGATCATAAATTCTCCAAATAATTTTTTATTTTATTAGCAATCATAATACTAGCTTGAATTTGTGTTTCTTTGGTTTGACTCCCAATATGCGGTGTAAGAATCAAATTTTCTTCACAATTACACATCTCTCTATCATTTAGAGGCTCCTCTCTATAAACATCTAGTGCTGCTCCCCCAATTTCCCCCGCTTCTAATGCTTTTAATAATGCTTTCTCATCAATTAGATTTCCTCTTGCTGTATTAATAATTAGGTCATCTGCATCCATTAATCCCAAATTTCGTTCATTTATTATATTTTCAGTCTCTACAGTGGAAGGAAGGTGTAAAGTTATAATTTGCGACCCCTTAATTAAATCATCGATAGTGTTAAAAACAGTATACCCAAGGTCTTTAGCTTCCTGAATTATATCGGGGGCAATGTCATAAACTCCTATTTCCATTTCAAAGGCCTTACATCTTGTTGCTACCTCATGACCAATATTTCCAAAACCTATCAAACCGATTTTCTTTCCTTTAAGGGTTGTCCCCATATATTTACTCTTATTCCAATTTCCACAATGCATTGTCTCATCAGCTTTTGAAATGTATCTCACTAGACTCAATAATAATCCTAGCGTTAATTCTGCCACTGAAACAGATGGTGCGTTTGGTGTATTAAAAACTTTAACATTTAACTCTTCTGCTTTCTCTAAATCAATATTATCTAAACCTACACCGGCTCTTCCTATTACTTTAAGATTCCTAGCACGTTCTAAGATCTCAGCGGTGATCTTTGTTCGGGAGCGAACGATTACAGCTGTAAATTTCTCAATTTCTTCTTTCAATTCCTCTTCATCAATTTGATAGTTTTGTACAACTTCAAATCCACTATCTTTCAGTATTCTAATACCATCATCATGAATTCTGTCTGCGACAAGAACTTTCATTTTACTTACTAACCAATAATTTTATTACATACGTTAATTATTCTTTAATCAAAAATTTTATGCTATTAGATTTGTTAATGAAACAAAAGAAAAGGAATAATAACAAGGAATCTGACCCTCTTATAACCAAAGAAAATGGTTTAACATTAACTTATAAAAAAAATCAATTCAATGAATATTTTCCCACACTCTTAGAAGAAATCACTGGAAATAAAAAAAAAGTTAGAATAGAATCAATTGAAAATGACCTTAATCCCACTTCAATGAATCTTACTCACCCCATACCTAATGAATTAATGCAACCTGGGGCAATAGATTTTATAAGAAGATGTTCAACTAAAGAGGAAGCCATAAGTATTTTAGATTTTTTATTGAAAAGAAGAGAAATAACTAATCCCGATTATCTCGCTATTAAAGAAGAAATCTCAGAAGAGGGCGGATTAAATAGATTTATTAGTAAACATGGAGGATATAAGCCCCCTGGATATTATGAACTCAAATATCGAAATTTAATGAAACAGAAAGAGAAAAAAGAATAAGATAATCTGAAGTTGGGTAATATTTAGTATCATAATCATGTTTTACGAGAAGAAAAATGATGAACTTATGACAATAAGAACTAATGCTCTTAGTTATGATTCTTGTCGCCCCAAACTGATTTTTTCTCTTATAAACAATTAACTATAGAAAAAATTATTCTTTGGAAAAACCCTCTAATTTTTGTTTAAATTCCAAACCTTTTTTGGTTAAAAAATGTTCCTTTTTCTCTATTCTAATCAAATTTAATTCCAATAATACCGGAATCCTCCCTTTAACGCAAGAAAGTGGTAATCCAGAGAATAATTTTATAGTCTCATAATTCTTAGCACCCTTATCTATGGCTAAAAGAATCTCAATTCCCATATAACCTAAAAGAATTTTAAGCTCTTCCTTAGATTCTTCCCCATTTTGCATAATTAAACCATTTTTTAAGTTCCTAATTGTATTCGAATAAAATTTATGTTAAGAACCTCGATCCTCGCGATCAGATTCTTTTGGCAATAATTTCCTCATCCATTCCGGAAAAGCAGTGGTTATTTGTAAGTTTGTTTTTAAAACAATATAGGTTTCGTTATTATAATTTATTTCCTCTATTACATTGTATTTTTTAAGAAACTCGATAATTTCCATTAATGAATCAAGAGTTTTTTGAGACACTAATTTTGGCAATTTATCTTTTGAAATTAAACCGTTTCTTAATTCAGAAAGAACGTTATACTTTTTAGGATCAGCCATTATTTTAAATAATACCAAGGTATCCTTCTTCAATTGTTCCTCTGTCTTTTTTTCATACTCACTGTAATATTCTTGAACTTTTGGTAAAAGTAAATCAATTAATTCTGGTTTATCGTCGATATATTCTATTACACTATCTGGGGGAATTCTTTCAGCATTTACTTCTTTTAATAGAAGTACATACTTTTCCACTAAACCAATTTGGTTGATAAATATAAATTGTCTCTCAACTAAAGTCTCTATTATGTAGTCAAAATCTTTGTTAGGAAAATTTTCAATGAACCATTCCCTTAACCATTCTAAGGATACTGGACCCTTTGATAATCGTTCTAAAGTTTCAAAGATATAGCTCTCATTTAATAAGATTGCTATTTTTTCTTCTTCTGTCTTCTCCCTGATAACTTCAATAATATGCCAATAGGTTGTCTTTAACCATTCTCTGATTAAAGATTCATTTTTGATAATTGTATCTCTATCATCTTCATGGTAATTGATGTCATTAATATAAAATGCCGTGAATATTTCTTCATTTGCTTGAAGACGTTCTGAGAATTCAATACATAAATCAGATATTTCTTCTTCAAGCTCTGGGGAGACTTGTTGATCCAAAATTGTAGAAACCATAAGCATTTCTTTATTCCCACGAGCCCAGTCAGAGTGGATTTCAAAATAATAATTCATCGATTTTAAATTCTCAAAGGAATGGGTAAAAAATCCTTCATTATACAAATCCATAATATTAGCAATTTTGCCCGATAGTTCCTTATCTAAGGCATTTTTTGGGTGCGAATAAAATACCGACGGCCCTATTTTACGATGAAAATACGACAATGCTACGGTTGTTATCAATTAATGAATCTCCACTGCGTTTTTGATATCTATTCCACGGAATAGCAATATTATTAAGTTAAACCGAAAATAACCTAATATTAAAGATTATATATTATTAAAGATAAATAAATTTATCTTAACTCTACCTCTAATATCATTAGGCAATTAAAACAAGTACTTATCTTACATGAATTTAATGTAAATAGGTTAAAAACCGATTCAAACAATGTCTACCATAAAACTAGTTGGGTTTGATTTGGATGATTGTTTATTTAACTCTAGTGGATTATCCGAGAGAGCCCGCATTAAAGGAATAGAAGCTATGATAAATTTGGGCTTAGAGATTGATAGACAGGAAGCAGTTAAAATTATTAAGGAAATAGTCCAAGAGTATGGTTCAAATTCTTCCAAACATTATGACTTTTTTATACGAAGATTAAATCAAATGAAGGATAGGGGAGAAAAAGTCTCATATAACGAACAATACAAATATATCGCAGCAGCAGTTATGGCCTACCATGAAGAAAAAGTCAGATCAATTAAATTATATGATGATGTGGAAGGATGTTTAAAAAAGCTAATGCAACTTTCCGTAAAAACAGCCGTTATTACAGATGGGATTCCAATAAAACAATATGAAAAGATTTTAAGGCTAGGAATTGATAAATATTTTGATCTAATCATTATATCAGATGAGATTGGAATTAGGAAACCTAATCCAGAGCTGTTTAAATACGCGTTGAAGAAATTCGCCGTAAAAGGAACAGAAACAATATACATTGGGAACAGAATCGATATGGATATCCATCCCGCGAATTTAAGTAACATTTACACTATATATATTAATCGGGGGGGGAAATATGATCCCCTAAATTCCACACTCATAGAAAAAGGGGAGTTTAAACCAAATTTTGAAATATTAAATTTGAATGATATATTTGAAATTATCGAGCAAATAAATAAAAAAAACATATCAAATCATTCCTAGAAATGAAAGTAGCATGTATTCAGTCACGTATCCATCAAAGTAGAGAAAAATGTTATCTTGAAGTTGAACACCTTTTAAAGCAGTTACTCAACATACACCGTAGTTGTGAAATTGTTTGTTTGCCTGAACGCTGGGTTCCTTTTTCTCAAAATTCATCAAGAAATTTTCAAAATGAACGAGGTAAAGATTATTCTTTCATTAAAAATCTCGCAAGTAAATACAGTGTTAAAATTATTTCGGGGGGGATTTGGGAACAGAGAATAAAAGTAGAAAAACCAGTTATTACTTGTTATTTTTTTGATGAGAATGGGGATGAGATCGGTCGACAAGATAAAATCCACCTATATTCTCATGAACAAGAGCAATTCCAAGCATCCAATGAGTTAAATTTATATAAATTGAAAGATTCGAAATTCTTTGCCATCCTTATCTGTTTCGATATGGCTTTTTTTGAAACCCCTCGATTAGCTGTAGAAAACGGTGCAGATATTTTATTTTCCCCCACTCAAATAAGGGAAGATGGAATATCAAACTGGGAGGTATATTTAAAGGCTCGTGCACTTGAAAATCGTGTACCAATCGTAGCTTGCAATGCTGTTGGCAATTATCTGAAAAGAAAGTTTCCAGGAAATAGTAAAATTATATCCTTTTTAAAGGGGAATGTATCGCCATCTAAACTGAAACTTGTCGAGGGTCCATATGATTCAAGTGGGTTTATAATTGATGATATTGATTTAGAATACCCTCAAAAACTCCGAAAAATACGCTTAAGTGAAAAAATTAATATGAAAGATATTGTAATTAAAAAAGTAAATACATATTAATCTTTAATAAAGATGAAGAATCTGAAAGAGCTACAGAAAGTATTATTTTTGGGTTTAGAAGAAGGAGGAAAAACCTCAATCTTACTACTTTTAGATAGGAAATTTAGTCTATTACCTACAGTTAAGCCTACAATTAAAGCTAAAAGATCTTTTTATACGGACTCCTTATTAGGAATACATATTACAAGATGGGATTTAGGGGGACAAAGTATATACAGGAAGATATATCTTGATGAAAAGACCAAGTATTTCACTGAAATGCAATCTATCTTCTATGTTATTGATATTCAATCAAAAAAAAAATTTGAAGAAGCTCTAAGTTACTTAAAAGATGTGGTTAATATTGTTAATTCTAATCATCTAGAGAATTTCCAGCTCTTAATTTTGCTCCATAAATTTGATCCTGATATTAGAAAAAATGAGGTGGTACTTGAGAATCAGAGAGCATTAGAAAAAGAGATTAAATCCCTTGTGGGAAATCTTAAACATACCATATATACAACCTCAATTTATGATGAAACGACACTTTTAAAGGCTTTTTCTGATGGAACTTTTTACGCTACTCATAAATCTAAAATGTTTCAGACATTATTAAAAGATTATATGGGGAAAACATACAGTAGTGCTACGCTCTTATTAGATCAGAATTGTTTAATTATTGCCAGTAGATCAACGGATGTTTATTATCAAAAAATATGCGAAGAAATTGCACCTCGACTAACAAGAGCTTTAGAAAAACTTGAAGAATTGGATATCAATACAGTAGATATAGTAACTAATATTGAATTTCCCCATAAAAAATCTAATAACCATAAAGAGGGAATAATTTTCCTTAGAAATCTTGATATTAGTAACACTCGTTTTTACCTTGTAGCACTTTGTTTGAATAAAAAAGTGAAAACAATGTCCTATGAATATTTACCAATTTTAGCGGAGAATTTGAAAAATTTATTAAAAAGTTTTGAATAATTAAATATCCAATTTTTAACTCTCGCTTACGTTTTCTAGCAATTTTCTAAGATTCTGCAATACATTCGATACATATAGAGGATTTTCATATTTAAACTTCCACTTTTATTTTTACTTTCAATGACCCCACACGGTGGGGTTTAAATACTTAACCCAGAAATAAATATTAAAATGACTTTTAAATTAGATATTATTAATACTATTGGACCAAAAGCATTATTTGATCACCAATTTATTCCCCCTAAGCTACTCTATCGAAGAAAGGAACAAAATTCGTTAAATTCAATATTAACAGACTCAATTATAGATAAATTCAGCCTCAACATTCTTTATCAAGGAATTAATGGAATTGGGAAAAAAGCAATAGCAAATAAAGTTATAAATGATCTCACTAACAGAAGGGGTAAAGAAGATCAAATACTTAAAATCTGTATTGATTGTAAAGAAAAGAATTTTGAGGAATTGGTTTTCTCTCTTTTATCTGACATGACAACTCTCTCTAACCTTAATATTAATTATGAATCATTCTTAAATTCGGATTTATCGCACTTATGGAATGTATTTAAGTTGATCTGCAAAAAAAGTGTATGCAATCTCATTTTTATCTTTTCAAATGTGGAGTATTTGAAACCTGAAATCCTTAAAAAATTTTTACTTCTTGGAAAAGAAAATAATATTACTTCATTGTTTACAATAAATAAAATGCTGCGCCCTACAACAATTGACCTACTTTCAGAATTCGACCTTAAAAAAAAATTGAGCTATTTTTCTTATAATGAACTTTACTCTATCTTAAAACAAAGAGTCTCGCTAGCATTTTCACATGAGATTGAAAATGCCCTTATACATTACATAACAGATCTAATCTTCGAACAATATGTACCAGTTCCCGGAAAAGGTGTTGAAATACTAAGGGATTTATATCCCTTGATAAGGGGTGAGTATAAAATTAAGAACTTCGAATTAATTGAACTATGTCAAAATCATTTTGACCACATCTTGCAAAATGATGAATTCACCATGCTGAATTATATTTCTGAAGAAAATGTATTAAATGTATTATTTTTAGATAACTTATCAAATCATTTTAGCTCTAAGATGAGTTATTACATTACTTTGAGTGAATTGAAAGATTTATATTATATATCATGCGAATTGTTAGAATATCCCAAATGCAGTAATGAATTCCAATCTATTCTTGAAGAGATGCTTAACCTTGGAGTATTAAGGGCCTCAAAGAGAAAAATTCAGGAGACTATATCTTATGGCCCAAATAGTCACAAAAATGATAATTCCTACTTCATGATGATTAGTCCCAATCAACTAAAAGCACTTATCGATACTATTTTTGAAAAAAACTCCATAATATGAGTGTGATCCAACCATTTTCAAGAAGGACTTTGAAAGCTGTGTTATTCAAATCTGACTTCAATCTTTTTTAAATATTTGACTTGCCATGTATATATATAATGGGAATAACTCTATTTTTTATAACAAAAGAAAAGACTGAGGTATATTTTGACATATATTAAGAAAATTTCAATGACTGGGTTTAAATCGTTTGGGGATCGAACAGTTACAATCAAACTTTCAAGCGGTTTTACCTGTATAGTTGGTCCAAATGGCGCCGGTAAATCAAATATCATAGACGCATTATGTTTCGCTCTGGGAAGGCTAAGTAAAAAGACTATGAGGGCAAAAAGTCTGGAAGATTTAATTTTTGCTGGATCGAGGGGTAAAAATCCTTCTCAAAGGGCTTCAGTGACCATGTATTTTGACAATTCTGAAAATGTCTTTCCTGGAGGTACAGATACTTTTGAAATTTCACGTACAATAAAAAGAGGCGGAGGTGGTGGTTATAAGATGAATGGAAAAAAAACCACTCGCCAGCAAATTCTCAACGCTCTCGCATCAGCAAATATTGATCCTGATGGTAGTAATCAATTTGTCTTACAGGGGAAAATTGTTGAATTAACACATATGAATGCTGAAGAGCGTCGATTATTCATTGAAGATCTTATTGGTCTTCAAAAGTATGATGAGATGAAAGATGCGACATTAAATGAATTGGAAAAAGCAGAGAGAGATCTAGGTCAATTCGAAGCAATATTTAAAGAGGTATCATCTCAACTGAAAAAGGTTGAAAAAGAAAAAAACGATGCATTGGCTTGGAAGGAATTCGATGAAAAAATAAATTTTCTCAACTCTCAATTAATTGCTTTGAAAATTTCTAAATTAAGAGAAGAAGAAGAGGAAATGGAGAAAAAAATTGAAGAATCTTTAAAAATAACCGAAGAATTAAATGAAAAGATTACTAGACAAGAGGATTTACTTAAACAAGAATCAATGGTCATGGATAATATTCAAACAACAATCAATGAGAAGGAAAATGAACGAGAGCAAATAACCGAATTAATAACTCAATTAAAAACAAAAATCTCCTCAAGTCAAACTACTTCAGATATCGCCAAAAAATCAATAGAAAAACTTAAACAAGAGATTAGCACTCTTGAATCTTTACAGATTGAACTTGAAGAGGGTCAAACTATTGATTTATTACTAGAAAATGCGTCAAATGAAATAGCTGAATTTGAAAACAAAATAGAAGAAGCTAAAAAAGAAATTGAAAGAAGACAATTAGTTCAAGCGGAACTTGATACAAAAATTAAAGATAATGAAGAAGAAAAATCACTATTTAACTCAGAAATATCTAAAATTAAGCAACAGATATCCTCAAACGAAGCCCAAATTAAAATGATGAGGGAAACCATAAAAAAAAATGAAGAAAAGAAAGTAAAACTAGAAGAAGAATTACAAAAGTTAAAAAAAGATGCTGAAAGCATAGATGCTGCCATAGAGAATACAACGAAAGAGGAAAACGAAATTAGAAAACAAATAGAATCCTTAAAAGATAAAGTGGAAGAAGAAAACCAAAATCGAAAAGATTTGGAAAACAAAATCACTTCAATTCAAGAAGAAAAAAACCAACTAAATTCCACTTTAGCGAATTTACAATCTAATTTATCTTCGTTAAACACAGAAATAACAATGAATAATAGCAGCATTCAAGATTTAAATGAGAAGAAACTTACAATTGAGAATAGAATCAAGGAGTTGAGCAAGGGGAAAGATACTGAAGATGCTGTTAAAGAATTAATTAATGAAAATGAGAATAGAAATAAGAAGATCATTGAACTAAGAGAAAATTTAAAATTAGAAAATTCAAATTTCAAGAAGAATGAGCAGAACCTAGAACTTCAAAGGATGAAAAAGTATTCAATGGAATCTGAAATTAATGATAACAATGGAAAGATTGATAATCTAAATACAGAGTTAAAAATCTTCTCAAAAGAATCAACTAAGTTAGAACGAGAAAAGAATAACTTAGATTTACAGGTCTCTACTTTAAATAAAAATCTTACAAATATCGAAAAAGAAATCGATAAACTCAGCTTAAGAAAAGAAAATGTTGAAGGAAGATTGGAGGATCTAACTAAAGAAAAAAACACTCTTTTAAAGAAAATTGAAACATCTGACCAGGAATATGAAAAAAATACAAGAGATATAACCGGGATCCTTCAAATCTTAAATATGCTTACTCAAAATATCAATATATCCGTCGAATCCATAAAAAGTAATATCCAACAATCAAATGCCGAAGCAATTGAGACTTCTGCAGAAGACTTCAAGAAATTTGTATTAGACATTATAGATATCATGAAGACTGTTGAAGAACTCGGTGAAGATGCAGAACAAACTGCTGAAATGTCAAAGATGCTACAATCTATTAATGCAACATTAAAACTCTTTACAGATAATGCCGATGAAACTATTAACCAGTTAATTGAGAAGGTGAAAGAATCTGCTGACGTTGAAGTTCAATCATCAACGATTACTTTTGATAATTTCGTTCAAGACCTCATGGAAATTCTTGAAAATGTTTATTTATCCCTACGAAAATTAACTATGTCAAAAAGCCAAGAATTATATAAACAACTGGATGAGATTACTGAAAACATAAATTCTCAAGCAGATGATTTGAATATTACTGAGAAAAGGTTGACAGAATTTAACATTCAAAATAAGCATTTCAACGAGAATTTATCTTCATTTAACCGTAGGTTGGAAGAGATAAATAAAAGAAATCAGGAATTAAATGAAAGAGTAAAGAAAGCAAATGATGAAATAAGTGAAAGAACTACGGTAATTACTGAAAGGCAAGGGGAGATTGAAACAATAGATCAAGAAATACAAAAGATGGTAACCCTCAAGGATACTTATTGGCAAACAATATCAAAGATTCAAAATGATCTTGATACTGAACAGTCTGAATTAGATCTACTAAGAGAAAAACTACAGGAATTACATGGTATTCAAAATTTGTTCGATAATATAACAGAAATTGAAGAGAATATACAAAAATTAAATAAAGTCATTTCAGAAAAGAAAGATTTAATTATTAATACTGAAGATAGCATTAAAAAAAACCAGGAGGAACAAAATAAATTCCAAGCCGATATTAATACACTTACCACTCAAAAAGAAAAATACTGGGAAGTTACGGCAAATCTCCAGAAAGAAATTGAAAATAAAAACCAAGAATTAGAAGAAGTTATGGATCGTTTAAGAGCACTCGAAAATGTGATGAGACTTATTACTTCAATTGAAGACATTAAGAAAGAAAATATCGACAATGAAAAAAATGTTGAAATCTGCAGGAAAGAAAAGGAAGATTTAACTTCGCAAGAAGAGAGTGTTCAAATTAAAGTTGCAGAAAAACAAAAAATAATCGATGCTTTTAGAGAGGAAAAATCTCAAGAGTTAGAATCCCAAAAAGCAGCTCAAAAACTACTGAATAAATTAAATAAAGATTTGCAAAAACACCAAAAGAAATTAAATGAATTAAATAAGAATAAGGAAAGAGAACAGAAAATATTAGATCTGCATCAAGAGATTGAAGATACCGAAAATCAAATTAAGACGGTGCTCTCAGAATTAGAGAAATTTAAACAAGAATTAAGCACCGAAAATGAGAAGAAAGATGCAAAACAAGTGGAAATCGATGACTTATCAAAGGAAAAAGATGAATCATGGAAGAAACAGAAACAATATCAGAATTCAATAACAGACTTAAAATCAGATCTTTCAATGGAAAATTCAAAAAAGAATAATTATGAGTCAAAAAAGATAATATGTGCCGATCAGATTGAAACTTTATTCCAAAGATCAAAAGAATACGGCTCACTTCCCCCGGTGACTGAAGAACTTTCTGAACCTGAATTGCAAGCAGATATCTTAGAATCCACAAATAAGAAAAAAGCATTAGAACCAGTTAATTTAAAGGCCATTGAACAATACGATGCGGTTAAGGAGAGATTTGATGAAATAGACATGCGTAGACAAACAATCCAGAGAGAACGAAAATCAATCTTAGATGCTATTGAAAAAATCGAACTGGAAAAAACCCGTACATTTATGAAATCTTATCATGAAATCAATCGAGAGTTTTCTCGAATTTTTCAAAAATTATCTCCTGGGGGTTCAGCAAAAATGATATTAGATCGTCCTGATAAGCCCTTTGAGGGAGGTATTAGTATAGAGGCAAGACCTAGGGGTAAAAAAATTAGCTCACTAGAAATTTTAAGCGGCGGTGAAAAAACATTAGTTGCATTATCATTTATTTTCGCTGTTCAAGAATTTTATCCAGCGCCATTTTATGTTATGGATGAAATCGATGCTGCCTTAGATGGTCCAAATGTTCATCGAACCTCTACTGTTATCAGGGAATTTTCCCGACAAGCTCAATTCTTAGTCATCAGTCATCGTGAAGAAAATATAGTCAACTCTGATCGAATTTATGGTGTATCGATGCAACAAAGTGGAATCACCGATATATTTAGTGTTGATCTAGAAGAGGAAGCAAAAAGACTTTTAGAACTGGAAGACCTTGAGCCAACAGTTACCGAAAATTAAAAATGCAAAAAGGTGATTTTAGATATCTGAAGAACAGAACTCGAAAAAAGTGTATGATTTTTCTGGATGGACAGTAAAACAATTAAGGGACTTTGCTAACAAGAATCATATTAAAATTCCTACTAAATCAAAGAAAGCAGACATTATAAAACTATTAAAAGAAATTGTGGATCATCCGGATTTTGTAGATCGAACTGATGAGGAAGAGTTTGAAGAAGAATTAATAGCAGATTTCGATGATGATGAAGATCTCGCTTTATTAAGAAAAGATAAAGCTGAATTGAAGTTTTGGCAGCAACCTCCTTTTTCAAGTCTATTAGACTCCGAATTAGCCAAGGAATCTGATATTGCCTTTTATGATCTATCAAGTCTTGTTGATGAATTTTTTGATAAAATGCTTCATGAAGAGTTAATAAATTATAAAATCAGTGGAATCGCTTTAAAAACATCAGCAAGCCTCCATCATTACAAAATATCAAGTATTATCAGAGAAGAAGAACAAATTCAGAAGAGAGAGGAACTGGAAAGATTTCGACGGAGGCATTCAAGAACAATACCAAAAGCTTTACCACAACCTATTCAACCCAAAATGCAAATTGCTACGAAGGATGAATTATTTGATGCGATGAGATCAGCAATTATTGAAGTAATGCAAAATAAAGAAAAATTAAAACGGAGAAGAATGCGAAGAGAAGAAGCACAGCAGCAAAGAATTCAAATGAGATCCAAAGCTCAATTGCCCAGAGAACTATTAAAACATATTAGTGGGAAGGATCAAACAGTTGAAGAATTGCATGAATCTTGGTATAATCGAATAAAAGCAACTATTAATTTAAATGAAAAAGAAACGAGCTTGTATGATTTAGTTAATTTAATCAAAGAAGATGAAAATTCAAGTATTGGGAGGAAATTTGCTTTAGTAAAAATGTTTCTAGCTTTAATGTTTCTCTCAACGGGAAATAAATTAAATTTAACTCAAGATGAAGATTTTAGAGATATTTCAATAAATATTTGATCTATTAAAATAAATAAAAATATAAATTATGAATGAACCAAATAAACATTTAGAGGAAAATGGGGAAGAGGATTTAATAGAAGAAGCTTCAGAAGAGGAAATAGGAGAGGAAGTTATAATAGAGGATTTAAGTGAAGAAGTTCTCGAAGGGGAGTTAAGTGAGGAAAATACCGACATAATTCAAGATGATATGAAAAGTGAAAATGATTTGAATGAAAATTTAGAGGAAAGTTTAGAGAACTTTAACCAAGATATTATTTTAGAAGGACAAGTTGAATCACCGAATGATAACATCAACACTGAGACAGTAGAGCAAGGATGTGAGAATTTAGAAATTGCAGTTGAAGATAAACAATCTATAGAAGCAGAAATGAGAGAATTTCATAAAAATTTAGTTGAAGCGTCGTTGTATGCTGCTGGGAGGCCGCTAGATGTGGAAGAAATATCAAATAAATTAGAACTTCCTAAAAAAACAGTTGAAGAACTAGTGAATGAAGTCGCATTTGATTATCTTGACCGTTCAACAGCATTAGTAATTGCCCAGATTGGGGATAAATACCAGATGCAAGTTAAACCAGAATATACGGAGAAAGTATCTAAATTTGCTAAAGGTGGAGCAATTGCGGAGCGATATCTGAGGACATTGACAATTATTGCTCTAAAGCAACCTATTTTGAAATCAACTGTTATTAAACTAAGAGGTTCGGGTGCTTACGAGCATGTAAAATTTCTTATAGATAATGGATTTTTATTCGCAGTTAAAAAAGGAAGAACTCATGAACTAACTACGACAGAAAAATATGCTGATATGTTTGGTTTGCCAAAAAATATACAACAACTAAAACAAGCAATGGTTAGTCAGTTAGGTATTGAGGAAATTTCTAGTAGTGAGCCCCAATTTGAGAATGGTGAGGAATTAACTGACGATACTCCTGTTGAAAACGAAGAAGATTTAGATAGTGAATCTCAACTTGAAAACGTGGAAGATTTAGATAGAGAATCAACTAACGAGAACGAAAATGATTGAGAAAAATTACTAATCTTAAATATAAAAAATTTTTTAATACAAATCTTCAAT
>WOR8_10002949_pt1 | contig 16676 bp, 15 predicted proteins | sample DeeMarSeWOR38_10_FD_19890 | JGI IMG/M metagenome (IMG submission 19890)
TGCTGAGTGGTGCTTAGCGCCTGTCCATCGTGGTGGCAATGGAGCGCAGGCGCAACCACCATTGATCTTTGGGGCGCTGAAATCCAGGTTCGACCAGGCGGGGGAAGTCATATAAGCTGGTGAACTCCATTTCGCCGCCTTTCAGACCGATGGCTGCCGCGGCGGGGGTTGGTTTATCGACCTCGTCGATCAGAAATTCGATACATCGTGCGGCGAGCCGCGTGGCCTGAACCCGGTCGAACGGCGAAGGGCTTCCGCCTTGCTGGATATGCCCCAGGATAGCCTGGCGCACGTCAAACAAACCGCCCCCTTCCTGTTCGAAAAGGGTAGATATGAAGTTCGTATCGTAATGCGCTCCGGCTTTCTCGTTGCGGATCATCAAGCCCAGGCGCTTCCCTCCCTCAAATCCCTGGATCAGATCGGCCACATCCGCCTGAAGCTCGGGGAGCGAAATGCCCTCTTCGGGTAAATATGCTTTTTCAGCGCCGGTCGCCAAACCGCTGAGCAAGGCTAGGTATCCGCAGTCACGCCCCATCACTTCCACGACAAAACACCTTTTCGAGGCTACTGCGGATTGTTTGATCTTATCCACATTGGAGACAATATTGTTTAGGGCGGTGTCAGCTCCAATGGACAGCTCGCTGCCCGGCAAATTGTTGTCAATGGAAGCAGGCAGGCACAAAATGGGGATGTTGAAGGAGGTGAAATCGTTGCGGCGGCTGAAGAGCTGGTAAGCACCTTCGTACCCTGCCCAACCGCCGATGATCAATAAACCATCCACATCGTATTTATCGAGGTTTTTGGCGATGGCGTAGAAATCACCACCAGCAGGAACATGACGCCTGGTGCCCAGCTCAGCACCCCCTTTGGAAACCCACCCACTGATGCTCATCCAGCCCAGCTCGCTGATATCTCCATCGATCAACCCCCGGAATCCATTGCGCACAGCTAACATGGTGTGACCCTTGTCTATGCCGAGTCTGGCCACTGCACGCACCGCAGTATTCATCCCTGGGGCAGGACCGCCAGCATGCATCAATGCCAGCCGAAATTGTTTCTCCTGCTGACCTGGTGAGTGGGGTTGCGAGCGTAAGATGGTGCGAAAGGTGTTAAAGGATTCGGCGAAACTTCCCCCACGCATGGTGAGTGCCTGGTCGAAATCCTGAGCGTGGATAACTTCAGCTACCTGCTGGGTTTTGACGACGCACTCGGTTAGGGATGAACTCACCACGCCGTGCTGACGTATCCCAACCAGCTTTGGTTCGTGCCCAGGCTCAGCTGTTAGCAAGGTTTCTACTGCTGTATAACCCTGTACCGTTCCCAAGTAGCGGTCGAAAGCACTCGGCGATCCTCCCCGCTGCACATGGCCCAGGATGGTGATGCGCACCTCTTCTCCTAAGCGCTCTTCTAAAACCCCTTTGACGTGTTCACTGCTGATATGAGATCCATTCCGGTCGTGAGCGCCTTCGGCGATAACCACGATACTGTGCTGGCGACCGATCTCGCGCCCGGCCTGCAACGCTTGGCACATTTTCTCTTCCCAGTCTTCTGTTTGGGGAGGATATTCAGGGATAAGCACCCAATCCGCTCCGCTGGCGATGGCACCCATCAGTGCCAGGTAGCCGCAATGGCGCCCCATGACCTCGACTACAAAAGTGCGATGGTGGCTGGCTGCCGTACTGGCGATGGCATCGATGGCGTCGGTGATGCGGTGTAACGCGGTATCAGCACCGATGGTCATATCTGTGCCGAACATGTCGTTATCGATCGAGCCCACCAAGCCTACGATGATCAGATCAGGGTGAGCAGCGGCGAGGTCCCCGCTGATATGGCCGCCATCCACCAGCTCTGCCAATAACTCTGGCCATTCCTGGCGCAGGATGTTTGCCCCGGTCAGGCTGCCATCACCGCCAATCACAACCAAGCGGTCGATGCCATGCGTAAGCAGGTTCCTGGCAGCCGCGCGGCGTCCCTCACGAGTGCGGAATTCGTCGCTGCGTGCTGTGCCAAGTATGGTTCCGCCTAACTGCAGAATCCCGCCCACAGACTGCCAGGTCATCTGGCGGATATTCTCGCCACCTGTGACCATCCCCCGATAACCCTCGGTGATGGCAAAGACTTCAACACCTCTCACCAGAGCTGTTCGCACAACGGCTCTGACGGCGGCGTTCATCCCTGGCGCGTCACCGCCGCTGGTCAAAACGGCGATATGGCCAATTGATTTATCTGTCATAGTTTATCTTAGCGATTAGCGATCAGCAATTTCACTCTTAATTGTGGAACTTGGGAATTATTCCACAACTGGGGCAGCTGCTTTAACCGACTCAGGGACCTCGTCCTCAAATTGCTTGAAGTTGTCTAAAAACATCTCCGCCAGCTGTTGCGCCTGTTGGTCATATGCCTGGGGATCTCCCCAAGTCCCACGGGGCTGAAGGACTTCATCTGGCACACCGGGGCAGCTGGACGGCACCTGTATGCCAAATACCGAATCCTGGGTATATTCAACCTGTTCCAGCTCTTCGTTCAATGCAGCATTGATCATGGCTCTGGTGTAACGAATGCTGATGCGGTGTCCTTCCCCATGGGGGCCACCCGTCCAACCAGTATTAACCAGCCAGCACCTGACGTTGTGTTTGGCGATCTTCTCACCCAGCAGCTCAGAGTAAACGTTGGGGTGTTGAACCATGAAAGGGGCACCGAAACAGGCGCTGAAAGTCGCCTGAGGTTCAGTGATGCCACGCTCAGTGCCGGCGACCTTGGCTGTATAGCCTGAGATAAAGTGGTACATCGTTTGTTCCGGAGTGAGTCTGGATATTGGCGGTAGAACACCGAAGGCATCCGCAGTAAGGAAGATGATATCTTTCGGGTGCCCGCCCGTGCCCTCACGCGATGCATTGGGAATATGCGAGATGGGATATGCGGCGCGAGTGTTTTCCGTCAGGGTGGCGTCGTCTAAGTCTAGACGGCGAAGGTCAGTGTCAATGCCCACATTTTCGAGGATGGTTCCGAAGCGGCGGGTGGTCTGGTAAATCTCAGGTTCTGCTTCAGCCGACAGCTTGATCACCTTGGCGTAGCAGCCGCCCTCAAAGTTGAAGATTCCGTTATCGCTCCAGCCATGTTCATCATCGCCGATTAAGGTACGCGTTGAATCCGATGAAAGAGTGGTTTTCCCCGTGCCGCTCAATCCGAAGAAGAGGGCCGTATCACCACCAGGGCCAATGTTGGCGGAGCAGTGCATCGGCAGCACATTTTGGAAGGGTAGGTAATAATTCATGGCTGTGAAGACCGATTTTTTGATCTCACCAGCGTACTCTGTACCCCCGATCAGAACAAGTTTTTTGGCGAAATTAACCAGGATGAATACATCCGAGTTGGTTTTGTCTACCTCCGGAAAGGCGTGGAATCCCGGGCAATCGATGACCACGAATTGGGGATCGAAAGTGGCGAGATCTTCTGCTCCAGGTTGGATGAACATATTACGAGTAAACAGGCTGTGCCAGGCGTACTGGGTGATGACGCGCACCGACAGGCGGTAGTTCGGATCAGCGCCACACCACACATCCTGGATGAACACGTCTTTCCCTTGCAGATAGGAGGCCATACGGCGATGCAGTTCGTCGAAGCGGCCTTCGTCGAAAGGACGGTTGACATCCCCCCACCAGACACAGCTGCGGCTGGTCGGTTCATCTACAATGAATTTGTCATTCGGTGAACGGCCAGTGAACTGCCCGGTGCGCACGACTAAAGGGCCGAGGTGAGCCATGAGGCCTTCATTGCGCTTGAGCGCCTCCTCATACAAGGCGGGCGTGGGCAGATTCCAGCTCATAATTTTAAGATTTTCTAGGCGATGGGTATCCAGACTAACAGGGCTGTGCGGACGGGGACTACATTCTTGGACCATGTGTGTCACTCCTCTAGATCGAATTAAAGGTTTAGTTATGTATATTTTAGTAGTATAAACGAGAACCAACGGATTTTGATGTTAAATATGAGTGCTTCTCTGGATTGAATTGTAGTATAGAATCGTAAGGCACCATTTCCTGATTTACCAGGTGGTCGAAACCTAATTATCCCCGTGGATAAATTCCTGGAATCGGTTATCATTACTATCAGAGTACAATAAAAATAGAACCGCCAGTCCTTCAAGGACTGGCGGTCCTGTCACTAAAAGTTATTAAATTTGTACCCTTAGGATACAAGTTCGGGCAGCATATCCTCCAGGATCATCTCCAGAGCTATCGTATGGCTGCAGCGCCCGCGGGTCTGGAAGAAATCACAATCACATCGCCATTCACCAACTTCATAAAAAACCGTATGAGGGTTGTTCTCTCCCTCAAATGTCACCTTGAACGCCTCGAAATGGATGCGCTCACGCTGACTGGCATAACGTTTCGCTTTTTCGAGTTTTCCGATCATCCCATAATCCATCGTTTTGAACTCCTTTCATGGCGAGATATATAAAAAAACAGGCACGCGCGGAATCCGTGTGCCTGATTAATCCTTCTCTGTAGCGAGTACTCCCATAGCAGTATCTCTCCAGTACAACCAGTATAAGCTGACTCCGTTGATGAGTCAACAGCTGTTTACAAATTGCGCAATCACATAGCAGCTCGGTTATACTCGCGAAATTTGATCCAAGGAGTTATATAGTCATTTTTTTAACCATGAAATCCTAATAATTGTGCTTGGATTCAACTTGTAAGTGCAACTGATAGTCCAATGAATGCCTCATCGGTTATACTAACAAGTGCAAAAATTAGGTCTAGATAGGAGAAGAGATAGTGGATGTCAACGGTAAATCCTCACTCATGACACGCAGGGTTGTGGTTCTCTCAATTCTGCTCATTTTCTTTGCCCTGCCCCACATCCTGGAAGATTTTGCGACTGGAGAACCGGGGAGGGCGGGCATTCCCGCACCCGTGCTTTCTCTTGTGGTGGCAACGATTTTCGGCCTTCAAGCATTGGGACTCTATTGGCTTGGACAAAAAAAGCGCCGAGGCTTTTGGATCCACACCGCGGTCGGCCTGTTTTGGCCGCTCGCATCTGGGGTTGCGCAATTGCCCACCATTTTAAGCGGGGTCCCTTACCGGGAGGGTTTCATCTCGGTGTTTTATGTTGGGGGCATCATTGTGGTCGGATTGCTCCTGTTTTTATTCTCCCTGAATGCCTTACGATCAGGCAAGAATTGAAAAAGATAAAATGGTATGCTTCATAAGGGCAGCGTTTAAACCTGAGCGCTGGCCAAAGCTCTTGGCGACCCATGAATCAAGCATTATCTGCGACAGATACGAAGGAAGATATCAGGCGAAAAACGATAATTTTGATAACAAGTGGTTAGGGGAGCATAGGTCCACTAATTTGCGTAATTGAATGCGATAAATCAGCTAGAAGTGGATGATTGAAGGAAGTGAAGAGGTGACAGCTGGGGAATTTAATTCTGTAAGATTTAGTCACCTTCGTTGAAACTCATACAACCCTTTCATCAACATAGCGCAGTAGTGAAAAACATACGGGTTTAAAGTCATGTCTTAGCCAGAAGCGAGTACCCAAGAGGTTCATCGTTTCGAAATCAACTGCGCATCTCTCGTAACCTGCGCCGCGAGCTGATTCTATTGCACGAGCAAGCACTGATGTGGCGATATTTTTGCCACGCATTTTTTCCTGTGTAAAAGCCCCATAAATGCTTGTTGTTTTCTGATCATAGATGATTGTGCATACATCATCATTGGCTGGTCCCACGCGGATAAATGCCACAGGATCTTCATTCACAGAAGCCAACCAGATAATTTTATCTGTCGAATTAACCCATTCTTTGAAATATTCTCTGTTGAATCTGTCGGTTATGAAGAAATCTGGAGCCCCTTTCGAATGCTGCACAAGTCCTGCATGCAGCTCCATGACCTGTTCGATATCCCCAATTCCGGCACGGTGGATATCAACTTCTGTATCAGTTTCCTCTATTGGTCCTAAACCGCGTATGGCATCGACACCAAGCATTCCAAATCCCAGCCAATGCCAGGTCTGAATCGCTTCAAGATCGTTTGCAAAAATGCTTATATAGTGGGCAATATATTTATCTGCAACCCAATCAGCAGCGATTTGTCGATACATCTCCTCATAGAGGTACCTGCAATTCTCTCTCTGTGCTGCGTTTGCCCACTCAGGACTGTATACACTCCTTTTGCCTCGAAAACCTGGCATCATCCAAGCGATGAGAAAACCAACCAGCTGCCCATCTTGGATTGCTGCAACTCCTGGAGGAGCAGCGCGCATGATGTTTTGCAATAGCGGCAGCAGGTTATGTGCTTCCCGATAACGATGTGGCAGAATAGGCTCGTGCTCATGCAAGATTTGATACCGACTACTCACAAGCGCAGCAGCATCTTCAAGATGTTCTTCTTTGAGAGGAATGATTTTCAACATTTTTCAATGGCCTTTCGGGCAGCGAGACGGATTGATCTAATTCCTCTCTTGCCCCAACTCTGGGATCAAAACCAATCTTGCTTCTTTCAGCGGATTTTATTTCAATCATATACTAAGATCGATCTATCTTGCAAGGCAGGTCTGCTTAGCCAACGTATGCGCTCGCCGGATAGGCTCTGGCAGGCGATGTCCAAGCGGTGGGGATGCGCCAAGCCGTGACCATCGACGACCAGCATATCCGGTAATCCTGCCAGCTTTTCCAATGCGACCAGGATTCCCGGCGGCTCACTGGAGGACAGCAGGCCAGGGATATAAGGGAAGGATAGGAGTACTCCCGCGCTGGTCTCTTAGATTAGCTCTACGTTTGAGAATTGGAACACCGCAACCGCAGCAAAGACTTTATCATTCTGGAAATTGACATCCACACCGGCGATACGTTGGAGGCAGCAGCAGGAAGAAAGGGGTTTGCTTCCAGGTTTTAAGGTGAGGCGTGGATGAAGCACAGGAAGTGGAGGATTTGGTTTATGTGAGAAAACGAATAGGTACAGGGATCTGATTAACCTATAGAAGATTCTCTCCAAGGTACCCTGTATGCGGGCTGCTTTATGATAGGAGACAAGTGTAAATCCCTGGTATGCATGGTGTTGAAGACTGTATTAATACCCCGGGGTTTTGCAAGCGGCCTACGCTGTAGACCGCAGATGACCTGCTTCTCTCCTCTCTCGCGCATAAAAGCAGGTGGCGCCTTCCAGGCGTCCATAGCCAAAGCATCACACCAAATATTGTTGCTAGCGTATCAGGAGCTTATTTAGCCCTGCGCTTGGCGCAAAAGTTGGAGTGATCTGAGCAGACTATCCTGTAGTTAACCCCGCCAACCGGCGCCTCTCCAGGGAACGTCCTAAAAGCTGCTCAATCGTGCGAACCTTGGCCAGGTCATCCCGGGTGGCGAAAGAGAGCGCTGTGCCCAAATTTGTCATGCGACCCGTGCGCCCGATGCGGTGGGTGTAGGCTATGGCCGTGTCCGGCATATCGTAGTTGATCACGTGAGAGATACGGGAAACATCGATCCCCCGCGCGGCAATGTCTGTAGCAACCAATACCTTGACCCGGCCGCGGCGAAAATTATCCATCGCTTCCTTGCGTCGCTTCTGCGACAAATTGCCCTGCAGGGAGGTAGCGGGTAGCCCAGCCCGCATCAATTGCCCGGCCAGTTTTCTGGCGCGGTGTTTCGTACGCGTAAATACCAACACCTGCTCGCTGCCCGACTGGCGCAGGAGGGCCAGCAGCAGCTCAATTTTCCGGGTTTGCTCCACCGGATACAGCGCATGGCCGACTGTTTCGACTGGACGGGATGCGCCCAGTTCCACCGTCACTGGCTGGCGTAAGAATTCATTGGCAAGCGATCGAATCTCGTCTGGCATGGTAGCAGAGAAGAGCAGCGTCTGGCGTGATTTAGGTAGAGCAGTCAGTATGCGTCGGATATCGGGCAAAAAGCCCATATCAAACATATGGTCAGCCTCGTCTAGCACCAGGATTTCAACCGATCTCAGATCGACCACACGTTGCCCCATCAGATCCAACAAGCGACCCGGGCAGGCAACGACGATCTCCACCCCGGCTCGTAAGCCTTTAATTTGAGGCTGGGCACTGACGCCTCCATAAACAGTCATACTGCGCAGACCGGTTTGACGGCCGAGTTTCTTGATCGCCGTGTGGGTCTGTTCGGTCAGTTCGCGTGTAGGAGACAGGATGAGCGCACGCAGTCTATTGCGTGGCCCTTTTAGGAGGTGCTGGAGTATGGGCAAGGCAAATGCTGCCGTCTTACCAGTGCCGGTTTGGGCAAGTCCCAAAACATCGCGCCCTTCTAATATGGGTGGAATGGTACGCTGTTGAATAGGAGTGGGGGTTGAATAACCCGCGGCTGAGATCCCCGCATGTATCTGGGGGTGAAAAGTAAATGAATTGAAGTTCACAAAAAGTCCTTTGATAATAAGATAGAGTCAAGGCGCAACCCAGACTCTCCGCACCTACTCTGGATCAATAATGTCCAATTGAAGATGCAGACAGAATGGTATCGCCGTAATGGAAATAGGGAGGATTTCTAGTGGAAGACGCCAGGTCTTTCAGTCAGTACGTGACTCCTTCTACTAGATACAGATTCAATGAGGTGCCCAGGCACCATTTTATTTTATAACCCCCGCTGGACTCTGCTCCAGGAGCAAAAATCCAGTGGTTCGCTAATTTTCGGGTTCGTTAGAAGGTTAAGGTGACGTTGACGGCCTGCGGGCCTTTCGGACCCTGTTCGACATCGAACTCAACTCGCTGACCCTCTTCCAGGTTTCGGTAGCCGTCGCCCTGGATGGCGGAGTAATGGACGAAAACGTCCTCCCCATCCTGGCGTTCGATAAAGCCGTAGCCTTTGCTGCCGTTGAACCATTTGACCGTTCCGATAATTCGTTCAGACATTGTATTTGCCTCCTTGTGGCAAAAATAAGATGTTCAGGTACTCGGTTTGTTTTATCGGACGGGCAAAACAAAAAGCCCATGGATAATCCCATGAGCTGCTGTCGTGACTTCCAACATAAACTGATTGGTATCCTGCAAGAATGATATTACTCTACTTGATCAGATAAGTCAAGCTTAAAGTGATAATCTTTAGGCGTCAGTCATTGGGTGTCAGAGAGAGCAATATGATCACGACTTTGTTGCGAGCACCCCTGCCCCGAGCAATTCCTGCAATTGGTGATCAGCCTGATGGACTGAAACCGATAAAACAATACTCCATTCATTTAGCAGGGAATTCCTGGCTCGTTCCAGGATGGATTTATCATTCTCATTAAATTTGTTGGTCTGTTTATAATACACCAGATCACGAACCACCCGGCAAATCGATTCCAGGCTCCCATCTTTCAATCGGTCGCTCAATTGGGTTTTTCGCTCCAATACGTTGGTCGTGAGCGATTCGCCAGGACTGGCAAGAATCTCAAACAATTTTTGGAAATCATCTGCCGGAGTTAGGGTACGCAAACCGCGTTCACCACTTTCGCTAATTGGTACCCAAAGTTTTAGATCGCGAATCTGCACCACATAATATTGACCAGTGTTTCCGGACAATACTTTCTCATCCAGCTGGATGATTTCTCCGAGTCCATGAACCCAGTGGATCACCTGATCTCCAACTTGGAAGGACATATCCTGCTCATTCATTATAAATAAACTCACTTTCTGTTTTCTAAGTATCCGTTAATTTCACCGATCACCCCCAAGCAATCCGCTAAATGAATAATAAGAATCTTATATTCATTCGGGTGCTCGCTAGAAGCGAAAAAAAAGAAGCCGCTAATCCTGCACGAGGACTGACGGCGATTCCGCAAATCCTAAGTAAGAGTATATATATTATATCCTAATACTGTTTTATTTGTTTTTTAAGCGTTCGTGTCAGAAGTCCAATCCTGCAAGTACCAGAGAGCGATCGTCAGGAATCGCTACAGGGCCCAGCGCATTTTCCAAGCACAAATCCTATATAGCCATCGCTCCCTTGCTTCTCGCTGAGGCCAGAGAAATCCGCTCATTTGTCGTTTTTTCGGCGGAATATCCCTCGATTTCAGAACGGGAAAGGACAGGAACCAAGCATCTGAAAAGGCGCAAGTCTTGCCCGCTTTGGGACGGGTTTAATTACAATCAATCCTTCAGATTATTGAGCGAGGCAAGTCTGTTTGGCTAATGAATGCGCTCGCCTGATAGGCTCTGGCAGGCGATAGCCTTTCCCGCAAGAGAGGACGATCTGAACCGCAGAGTCAATGTCGACACGATGTCCGATGGAGACATATACCGGCTTGACCTCCCGCCGCGTGCGCAGTGCGACACCAAGCATCTCTTCGTCGGAGATCAATTCCGCAGTGCTACCTACCTCTTTTCCCAAATCCCTGGCTTCCCCGACCAGAATGGACTTGGCGCATCCGATCGTTGGTATGTCAAGCAGCACGCCCAGGTGGCAGGCGAGGCCAAAGCGGCGGGGATGTGCCAGACCATGACCATCGACGATCAATACATCCGGCAAGCCTGCCAGCTGCTCTAGTGCAGCCAGGATCCCTGGAGCCTCACAGAAGGAAAGCAGTCCAGGGATATAGGGAAAGGATATGGGAACTTGTGCGGTGGTTTCTGTGATTAGCTCTAAGTCTGAGAATTGATACACCGCAACCGCAGCGCAGACTTTTTCCTCCCGGAAGCTGGCATCCACACCTGCGACATACTGGATACCCTTGAGGGGTAAGGGCTCGATGCGTACATACCCGCTTAAGTCATCTTGAAGCTGGCGCGCGGTGGAGGGCGTCAGGTACCAGGGATGTTGGTGGTGGAGTTTTAGGGAGGGGGGCGTGTGGAGGGCGTCAGAGCTCAGGAATGCTGCTGGTGGAGTTCCAGAGGCGAGGGCATGGTTTTGCAAGGATTATTCCTAAAAGATTTGAAGTGTTTATTTGATGCGCTGGTTAATTCAGAAGGATCGCAAAGATCAGGTTGGCAGCTTTTCTGTCTCTACCTGAAAATCCTTTGAGTCACCTAGACTGATTTCCCCCGGTTCGGGAGGTGGAGATCATTTAACAGCATCCAGATCAGGGTTTGCTGGAGGTGAAGTCCTGCTGCCTGGAAAGCCTGGATACCTTGTCCGGATGGATAATCGAGCACCATGCGGCGCCGGTTAGTGAGCTTGCGACGTGCGTGGGAGAACAATGCCGGAATTGCTCGATCTTCCTCCCCAAGAGGGGCGGCGAGCCAGAGATGATCGGCGTGCCTGTAATGGGGCTGCCAGGCCAGCACACCCAGAAGTTGCCCGCGTTCGGAGGCTGCCCATTGCTTAATTTTCGTGGCTCTAAGGAAACGACTCAGGCTGCCGATGAAGCCAGGTCGCAGTGCGGTCAAGTGGTATGGCTGGTGCCAGGTGAAACGCGGTGGATAAATCTCGTGGGACCAGCGGCGGTATTGATCCCAATCATCTTGATGAGGGTGGGTGATATCTATTCCGGGTGGTCCTGTTGGTATTGGTTGTACCTGGGACCTCGGTTTGATCTCCCAGGTCGTACGTCTGGCCTGCTCCCTGAAACCAATAGACCGGTAAAGATTTTGGGCAGCAATATTCTCTTCACGCACATGCAACCAGATTTCAGCAGCCCCACGTGCCCGGGCATGATCGATGGCTGCGGCGGTCAAAGCTCCTGCAATCCCCCTGCGCCGGTAAGCGGGATCAACCGCTACATTGGCGATCAGGTAGCAGCGTTTACCCTGGTACTTATATGGGATCAGGCTGAGATTCCCGGCCAGATAACCGTTTTCTGCCCATACATAACCGCTGAATGGCATGGGGGTATTATCTGCCACAGATAAAGCCCATCGCAGATAACCAGGATTGCGCGCGGCGGCATGCATATTGTCCAGATAACGGCGACCATCCTCATCCAGGGTATCCGCAAAACAAGTTTCTACCAGATCAGCGACTGCATTCAGATCCTTGCTCACGTCGAATGGTCGCAATTGACTGGGCGCTTGATCGAGGGAACGGGTGATTGTGCTCATAATCCTATTGAATCAATTCATTTTACACCATCCTGCCTGTTAGGGGTGTAGGAAAGAAGTTTTATCCTGGATCGTATAGATCAGCTAGATAGAGTTAAACCAACCTCAAACCTTCCCTTTGGAAAAGGGTAGTGCGACTGCACAGCATTCGGGTAGAAGATCACTACGAATGGTTGCTCCCGTTGAGCCGTTCTCCCAATAATTTCTTTATAATATCTTTAAATCTTTTTGTTATACTGAGTGAACCTGTAAAAGAGATTCTTCAGCCGCTCCGCTCCTTCAGTATGACGATTAAAGTATGAATTTACTAGAGAGAATTTATTGGCACATCGTGGAAATTTATTGAGGGGATGGTGATGAAACCAGCCATCCTGGTCGTCGATGATGATCAAAAAACCGTGGAATTGATCCGCCTGTACCTGGAAAAGGACGGTTACCGGGTAATGGTGGCTTATGATGGGTACAAGGCGATCGATATTGCCCGAAACAGTCGACCGGGTTTGATCATCCTGGATTTGATGCTGCCGAAGATCGATGGATTGGATGTATGTCGCATCTTGAGAGCGGAAAACAATATACCGATCATCATGCTGACAGCCAAGACCACAGAAGAAGATAAGCTGGCAGGACTCGATCTTGGCGCGGATGATTATGTCACCAAGCCGTTCAGTCCGCGAGAGCTGGTGGCCAGGGTGCGGGCTGTTCTGCGGCGTGGGATGACCGAGGAGCCTGGTCCAGAGCAGATTCGATTTGGCGGACTGAAAGTTGATTTCATCCGCCATGAGACGCAGGTGGAGGGGAAATTGATCCACCTCACGCCCAAGGAATTCACCCTGCTGGAGATCATGATCAAACAACCTGGCCGGGTGTTCTCCAGACTGGAGTTGCTTGAATTGGCTTTTGGCTTCGATTACCAGGGTTTTGAGCGCACAGTGGATGTCCATGTGATGAATCTGCGCAAGAAGATCGAGACCGATCCAGCTCAGCCGAGGTATATCCAAACGGTATACGGGATTGGTTACAAATTTGAGGATGGCGCTGGTGTTTAGCAGTCTGCGGGTGCGCCTGCTTACGATCACCATTGTGGTGCTCATCATTGCGGTTGGGACAGTAGCTTTCTTTGCCAGCCGCTCTATGACCAGCCAATTCCGTCTCTCTGTGCAAGGCATATTGGATTATCCCAGTCTAAATATCGATGCAAAGATAAATGCGATTAACAAGTTGTTGACCACTCATAGCGGAGACCGCCCGATTTGGGAGGATCTGCAGGTGCTGGGCGAACAGCTTGAGCGCACTTCACAGGCCAGGTTTGTCTTCGCCGATCTGGATGGAAATGTTCTGTCGGACTCAGCAGGGATTTTAATCGGTGAACAAATCAACACCAACTTATCAAAGCCTTTTGCAGCGTTTCTGATCGAAAAAACCCCCGTCCTAGCATATATCGTTCCCCTGGATGATTTCAACATAACGGCGATCGAAGATCAATTCATATCTTCTGTGAATCGCTCCTTGCTGATCGCGATCGCGGTGGCGGGGTTGGTCGGCCTGCTGCTGACTTTATTGCTCTCACAAAGCATTTTGATACCCATCGACGCATTAACCTCCGCTTCCAGAGCGATGGAAAAAGGTGATCTCAACCAGCGTGTAGAAGTAAAATCTAAAGACGAATTAGGACAACTGGGGAAAGCTTTTAATTCTATGGCAGAAGGATTAAACCGCCTCGAACAGCTGCGCCGCAATATGGTCACAGATGTGGCGCATGAATTGCGCACGCCACTATCGAATATCCGTGGTTATCTGGAGGCCTTGCGAGATGGCGTGGTTGAACCTACTCCTGAGGCGATCGCCTCTATACACGAGGAGGCAATGCTGCTCAACAGATTGGTGGATGACCTGCAGGAGTTAGCCTTAGCCGAGGCTGGCCAACTCGACCTGGTGCGCCAACCGGTTGACCTCCGCGAGGTGGTCCAAAAAGCAGTTCAATCGCTGAACAACCAGACCAGTGAGAAGAATGTTTCTATTGAAGTACTCTTGCCGGATGATCTCCCTCTGGTTGAGGCAGATGCTGAGCGAATGGGGCAAGTATTGCGGAATCTGATAAACAATGCTGCGATCAATACACCCACCGGCGGGGAAATATGCATCGAGGCCCGGGTGTGCGACTCACAAGTTGCGGTAAGCATAAAGGATAATGGGGTGGGCATCTCCAAGGAACATCTACCATTTGTGTTTGAACGCTTCTACAGGGCGGATAGATCACGAGCGCGATCAACGGGTGGAGCTGGGCTGGGGCTGGCGATCGTCAAGCAGCTGGTCGAAGCGCAGGGAGGCCAGGTGGAGATCAACAGCCAGATAGATGTGGGAACAACGGTTACGTTTACTTCCCCGATTGCAAGCTCCTAAAAGATAAATAATCAATTTAAATTTAATGGTCGATGTTTATTTGTGACTGGTCAGGATTAGAATGGTTCGTTTTATGAAACTCCTGCCAGCCCTGACGAGATTCGATTCCCAGAGGGAAAAACAGGTATTACGTGTTTTCCCTTGCGCTCGAAGAATTGAGGCTTTACAATTACTCAAACAATTGTTCTGGTATTAATAAACATAGAAAGGGATTAGCAAGCGAGTGCAAGCATAAGATGAGCCTGGATTTTCAATCTATCCGCGAACAGGTCAAACAGATGGGCGAGACTGCTGTCATACGCCAGCGAGAACTGCGCGATAAATGGGAATTGGCGCGCGAACTCTTAAAGGGGGAGGCTCAAGACTTAACAGCTCTGCGTCAAAAGGTGCAAGATGTTGCTCAAAATTATGATCCCACATTACGCTGCGCTCTGCCGATAGACGATTCCTTGACCGAAGGATACCCTCTACCAGCACTTCCAACTGAGGTGACTATCCTGGCTGCGGATGGGTCACAAATCACTCCCGATCGCAATGCAGGAGTCAATTATGCCTTGATCAATGTTGGCGCTATCCAGATGAGTCTAGGATCGTCCTTAGCACCAAGCACAACCACAATCAGCGAATTGCTGTACGATGAGGATCTGTACACTTCCACCGGTACGATCACAGATGCAAGGTTGGCACTGATGCGTGACCTCAAAGAACGTGCTATCCTGGCAAAACTAGCTGAACAAATTCCACCTCCATTAGTGACTTTCACGGATGGTCCCATGGAATTATGGATTGGGATGCCTGGAGGTGGCAGGGCGAACACAGAAACTAAAGATATTCTTGATGCATACATCGAGGCATTGAACAAGCTGCATAGCTTGGAGGTGGCAACCGCAGGTTATGTGGATAGGCCTGGTGCCAACCTGATCGTGCGCACTCTCGAAGTGGCGATAGCTGATTTATCCAAGCTTGCTGATATGAAGGATTTTCGCCCTTTACGTGGTGTGACGGATGTTGCCTTATATGGACAGATTTTAAAGGAGGAAGAGCGCTCACCTGTTTTCGCATTGCAATCTCAATCGGTGAAAAGCTACCAAGGGCTATTGGCGCTGCATTTCTTTTATCTCAATGTCGGTCGAGCCGGCCACCCCTATCTGGCGAGAGTAGAGATACCCGCCTGGGTTGCCGAAAACGAAGCGATGCTGGATAACCTGCACGCGACGCTGGTCGACCAAGCCAAAATGATGGGGGTACGACCTTACCCTTATTTACTCCAGCGCGCGCATGAGACCGCGCTGGTCAAGCTCCAAGAGAAAGAGCAGGTCACGCAGATGATATCCTTGGAGCTGCGCAAACAGGGGATCGAGGTCGAGCAGGTCTCTGCAAAACAATTCGCCAAACAAAGTGAAGGAAGAACGAGGTATGAAGGATGACGTCAATTGAAATTGGGCGCTTGCTGCGAGCCAGCACGACGGGATTCGTGGTGGGATGCCGGGTATCACAAATAGAGGCTCCATCTTTTGGTACGCTGGTGCGTGTGCCAATTGGTGACAACTACCAGGTCTATGGGTTGATCTACGATATCCACATCGATGACGATGGTCTGGTACGGCAGCTGGTCACCGCAGAGGGGATCGACGAGGCAGTCATTGCCGATAACCGCCTCAACCGAAATGTCCCGGTTGAGATGAGCGTTCTGGCGGTTGGCTACCAGGCAGACGGGGCTATTTACCATCTGCTACCGCCGCGACCTGCCCTCAGCCTGGACGTGATCTATCTATGTGAAGATGCAGAAATGTGTGCTTTTACTGATGCCGGGCGGTTTGGATACTTCCGCCATGTGCTGCGCGCCGCCGAATTGCCGGTTGGCGATCTGCTTGGGGCACACCTGCGCCAGGTCCAGGCCGCGCAGCGCAGGGCGGGTAATGAGGCCTGGGCGGTGGAGGCAACCAAGGAGTTAATCGTGCTCTTGCGCGATGATTATCCATCATTGATGAGTGTGATCGGCACCCTGAGCGATGCGATTCCCGAGACCTGGAGCGGGGTGAACCCATGAATCAATTCATTGGTTATCTTGTCGGAGGTGGTTTGAAAGAGAACCTCAATGTGCGCCTGACCGTCCCATCCAACGAGATACATGAGGGTGCTTTTGCAGTAATTGAGAGCGGCAGTTGGCAGTTTTATGGTCTGGTAACGGATCTGCGATTGGGGGCTACAGACCCGCGCTTCGCCGACGAACAGAGCGGTGAACGCTTCCCGCCGGCGCTGGCCAATCTGCTTCACGGTCA
>WOR8_10003860_pt1 | contig 16671 bp, 14 predicted proteins | sample DeeMarSeWOR38_10_FD_19890 | JGI IMG/M metagenome (IMG submission 19890)
GGAGATGCGTGGACATTAGAACAAATGCATAAAGCGCTATCCGTTTTTCCTATCGCAGCCAGGCAAGCGAATTCAAAATGATTTCGGCATAATCTATCTCGGAGAAAAGCGGCTTCCATCCGACTGTGCTGGCAGTGATGAAATAGAGATGGTCAGGTATGTGTATTGAGTCAAAGGTCATTTGAAATCGCCGGCGGGGACGCCGTCGGGAGCATCAAGGGATCGGATGCCCGATAGCAGGGTATTTGGCGGTTTTGCGGGATTTTTGTTGGTAGTCGTTGAAATTCATATTTAAAGTATTTGCTCCTGGCTGGATTTTTCAACTTCGTTTTCATATTGTTTGACCAATGAGTTATAAGTAAGAAAGCGAACTCTATTGGAAATATCACTAAATGCCAGATATTTCCGTTTCTGTTCAAATTCGGCTCTTCGGTTTGTATCTGCAACAATAAACATCCTTGTATAAAAATCTTGCAAGTCTACAAATTTCAGAAGAGAGTTTTGAATGTCTGTAGAATGCTCAACTTCAAACAAGCTACTTGGCATCATGCGAGAGTTGAACCAAACTACATCTACTGTTGAGCTACGTTTGACAAGTTTTTCATGTGAGAAAGACGGAATTTCTTGCAGCGTCCGAATATCTTTTAGTGGTTTGCCGACATAAGCCCTATTTTTGTCTTGCTGCGGCACAAATGTTTGAAAACCTTTGAGATTACCAAGAGAGACAAGGACTCCTTGATAATAAGAGTGGTCTTCAACTTTTGCTTTTAGAGAATCTTGTTGTATTTTATCTATCCCCAACTCATCTCGATGTGATTCAAGTGCCCAGAGACCAGGGCGAATCTTGAATATTTCTTCTCTTTGTTGAACAATTCGGCGAATAGATGCAAAAGGTGTCTTGGTTTTCCATTCACAATCTTCAACCTTCATTACTTCTCTATATAACTCAGCAAGTGTTGCTTGCCCACCAAGTTTTTCAAGTGTGAGAATAACTGCTTCATATTGTTTCATAATTCCACCTCGACGGTGTTTTTCCAAGGTTGATCCAATTCTCTCATATAAACCCAACAATCATCGCAAATTTCTGGCACATCTGCTGAACCTTCTTCCCAGCATACTCTTTTTCCACAACGCTCGCAAGTCCAAAGTCCACCCTTGCATAGAGTGTGATTGTTGCTCTGGCAACCGAGTATTCTATTGGTTTTCTTGAAGTAAAGTTTACCAATGAAACCAATAATCAACATATCCCCTAAATAACAGAACGTCACCTAAATTACCACCTTCTTTGAGTGACATCCAAAATATTGCCTTGAGATTGTCATTTTACAAAAACTTCTCCATCTCCCCGCAACGGTCACTGATAAACTCGCGGGCGCCCTGCGGCTCATCCACCTGGGCGGCGTAATTGGCGAAGTTGGCCATGCGCGCCATCTACAGGGGTGTGGTCCCAACATTAAAATAACATTAAACCCTTGACACCCACAAAACCCCTGTGATAGACTAACGTCCGCCTGAAAAGGCAAATCTTACGAAAGGAGACGCACCCATGGCAATGAACAAGATTTACAACGATTGCATCCGCACCGCATCTGGCGGTAGCGTTGCTTTACACCCTCGGAGTGCGTCTGTTGACTCGTAAGACCACAGTTTTGTGAGTTTACGGCCACGGAGCGCTCCAGCCCGTGGCCTTTTTATTTCCCGACCTGAATCCCAGGCGGCCATGGGCGAACCCCGTGGCCGTTTTTTGTTATTTCAGGAGAAAGCCATGATAGTAGATAGAGTAAAGAATTAGGGGCACCGTTCACGAAGGCAAATTTGTGTAAGTTTTTTCTTGTGCTCCTGTGAAAGCTTCGTGTTTATTGTATTGAGTAAGAAAGAAGTAGGTGAACCATGTTGACAATCCAAATCCCGCTCTATGAAACCCGGGATATCCGCCTGGGCCCGATAGACTTCGAAAAGGACCCCGAAGTGGAGTCCAGGTGGACACACGACAGCCAGTTCATGCGCCTGATGGAGCTCAAACCCGTCGGCCCGCTGGCGCCGGAGATGGTCAGGAAAAGCTATCTGGCCCTGGAGAAATCCATCCAGGAGGACGAGAACCTGTTCTACTTCACCATCCGCGCCCGCGCAGACGACCGTCTGCTGGGGAAGGCTATGCTGGAATGGATCGACTGGTCCAATGGCAACGCCTACCTGCGATTGGGGATCGGCTCGGGTGGGGATCGCGGTCAGGGGCTCGGCACGCAGGCGCTTGGTCTGCTGCTGCGCTTCGCGTTCGCCGAGTTGAACCTGTTCCGCGTGACCATCGTCATCCCGGAATACAACCTGGCTGCGCTCGCATTGGTCCGCAAGTTCGGCTTTCTCGAAGAAGTCCGCCGCCACAACGCCCTCCTGTGCGATGAGCGCGTTTGGGACCTGCTGGTCTTCGGTCTGCTGCGCTCCGAATGGATGGAGCAAAATGAGGGCAACCCCGATAATTTGTACATGCAACCTTTACGTGAAGAATGGAAGGAAGATTATGGCTACAGCCTTTCTGATGGATGATCAAATTCAAATTGATCCCGACCCCGAACCTAAGCGCATCTTACCTGCGACCCTAAGCCTGCGTAATGCTCAATGGGCTGACCTGGAGCCCGTAGCGCAACTGATCCTCGATGTCTGCATAAAGGACGGCGACCCGAGCGTTGCCACCTCCCCCGAGGACCTGCGCAACGAATGGGAAACGCCCGGCTTCAACCTCGAAACTGACGCCTGGGTGGTAACGGCATCTGACGGGCGCGTGGTTGGCTACGAAGAGTTATACAACCGGTATGCGCACGCCTCCTTGAACGGGGATGGATACGTCCACCCCGATTTCGAAGGGCAAGGAATCGGCACAGCCTTGCTACGCGCCCTGGAAGCACGCGCCTGTCAGCACATTGACCTGGCTGAACCCGAGCATCGGGTGTTCGTCCGCAATGGGATGGAACACCGTGACGTGGCAGCGCGCGAAATGCACGCGAACGAAGGCTATACACCGGTGCGTTACACCTGGCGCATGGAAACCATGCTCGATGAAACACCGCCAGCGCCGGTCTGGCCCGAAGGTATCGAACTGCGCCCTTATAACCTGGAACAGCACGACTACCTGGTTTATCGTGCGCACGAGGAAGCTTTTCGTGATCACTGGGGCTCTGTGCCTCATCCGTATGAGCACTGGCAGCATCACATGGTTGAGGAGGAAGCCTTTGACCCGTCCATGTGGTACATCGCCTGGGATGGTGACGCGATTGCAGGCTATGCACTCTGCCGCTATCACCTGGGTAACAGTTGGGTTGGCACGCTGGGTGTGCGCCGTCCCTGGCGCAGGCACGGACTGGCACTGGCCTTGCTCTACCATTCGTTTGGAGAATTCTACAAGCGTGGCGACCGGCTGATCATGCTGATAGTGGACTCCAAAAACCCCAACGGCGCGACGCGCCTGTATCAAAAGGCCGGGATGCATATCGCTTCAGAGTATGTTTTCTATGAGAAAGAACTGCGCCCCGGCCGTGAACCAAATGTTACTTCGTCCTGAGCGGAGGGTCGAGTAGCGTAGTGTATTGAGCCCAAAGTCGAAGGACAAGGCTGCTAGAGAATCGCCCTTCCCACTTCGGGGACGATGCGACTACGCCGGGTTTCGATATGGCCTTGGGTCTACTCAACCAACGGCTCTGCTCAGCGAGATAAAAAGGATTAATAATGATTGCAATACTACAAGAACAACTCAGCGTCACCCTGCCTGAAGGCTTTACCGTCCGTGGGGCCACGCTGGATGATGTGGAACCATCACTTGAAATGTACAACCTGTGGTCACAAAGTATCATCGGCCAGGATGAGATCACAGATGCCGAAGCCATTCGCAATGAATGGGTTTCGTCCGGTTTTGACCCGGCGAGAGATATCCGTCTGGTCTTTGCCCCGAACGGCACGCTGGTTGGCTACATCGAAGCCTGGACAACCGCCAAGCCGCCCGTGCATCCCTGGATATGGGGCCGTGTCCACCCTGATTACAGTGGTCTGGGCATTGGCACGTTCATGCTGCAGTGGGCCGAACAACGTGCTATGAAAGCTTTAGAAACTCTTGCGTCTGATCTACGCTTTGCACCACGCGTTGGCATCTACCATCAAGCAACAGAATCACAGAAGTTGTTTGAGGATATGGGCTATGCCTACATCCGCAGCTTTTATGAGATGCTGATTGAAATGGATTCGATCCCGCCCAAGCCGCTCTGGCCGGAAGGGATCACCATCCGCACATACAACCCGCAAACTGATGCCGAGGCTGTCTATCGTGCAGATGAAGAAGCTTTCCAGGACCATTTTGGATACGTGGAGGCGCCATTTGAAGAAGGCTTTGAACGCTTCATGCAGCTCATGACCGGGCACAAAGACTTTGACCCATCCCTGTGGTATCTGGCAATGGAAGGAAATGAAATTGCTGGTATCTGTTTGTGCCGCCCGCACGCTTACGATGATCCCGATATAGGCTACGTTAGCACGCTGGGCGTGCGCCGCCCCTGGCGCAAACGCGGATTAGGTCTGGCCTTTTTGCAGCATGCCTTTGGTGAATTTTACCGGCGCGGCAAACGCAAGGTCAGCCTGGGTGTGGATGCTGATAACCTGACGGGCGCGTTGCGGCTGTACGAGAAAGCTGGGATGCATATTCATTTGCAAACTGATACCTTTGAAAAAGAAATTCGCCCCGGAAAAGAAATCAGTGTACAATCTCTAGGAGATTAGATTATGAGTGCGTCGCACCTGGTTTAGCGGAACTGGTTCAAGCTTGTATTTATTCTGTTAACGAGAATAAATTTATCTTATAGGTGCGACGCACAAATGCGTAAAGGAGATCCCCATGAACTTGCGTTGTATGTATTGCCAGACCATGTTCGGCGTCGGTCGTGAAGTAATGCTGATCGGCCTGCAAACTATGGAAGCTGAAAAGCTGACCCACTACGATGTATACTGCCCAAAGTGTCGCCGCGCCAACCGCGTGGAGCGCAAAAAGCTGGAAATGGCCAACCCAAACTGGCAGGAGTCTCTCAAGGAAATGGCCAAGGAAGCGGCCAAAGCTGAGAAAGAACAAGCTGCGCCAGCCAAAGAAGAAAGTCCTGCAAAGGGAAAGCCTGCTGCTACATCTTCCTCCAAGGGGAAGGCCAAGAGTAAATGACCATTCGGGCAATCTTCTTTGATTTCGGGGGTGTCATTGCCCGCACAGAATATCAGGCTCCCCGTCAACACCTGGCGGAGCGGTTGGGGATGGAATATGAAGATGTCGTCAAGATCGTGTTCGAAAGCCCATCCAGTAACCGGGCTGCGATTGGTGAGATCAGCGTAGAAGAACATTGGGCGGAAGTCACCAAACGAGTCAGACGTCCAGCTTCTGAGACGGAAGCAATCCGCAAGGAGTTTTTCGCCGGGGATGTGATCGACCGCGATATCGTGGAGTTTCTACGTTCCCTGCGTCCGCGCTACCACGTGGGTCTGATCTCCAATGCCTGGCCGGATCTACGCGATTACATCATCGAGCAAAAGTTTGATGGTGCCTTCGATCATATGACCATCTCGGCAGAGGTAGGCGTGATGAAGCCCGAAGCCAAGATATATGAGATCGCGTTGAAGCAGGCCGGGGTGAGTCCGAACGAGGCGGTTTTCGTGGACGATTTCATCGAGAATATCGAAGGCTGCGAAGCAGTGGGCATGCACGGTATCCACTTCCGTGACCCGAAAGATGCAATGACAACGTTGAAACAACTATTAGATGGAAAATGAAAACCATACAAGAAAAAACGATCATAAAAAATTTAGGCGCAGGATTGATCCTGCGCCGTTCTACGTCTGACGATGCGGATGCGCTGGCAGACTTCAATGCCAGCATTCACAGTGACGACGGCCCGGAAAAAACCGATGAACGCCTCGGGGCCTGGACCCGTGACCTGCTCACACTCCCCCATCCGACCTTCAGCCCGAACGATTTCACCATTGTTGAGGAAGCCTCAACCGGACGGATTGTCTCGTCTGTGTGCCTTATTCCGCAAACCTGGACGTATGAGGGCATCCCCTTTGGGGTGGGTCGTACAGAACTAGTTGGAACCTTGCCGGAGTTCCGCAAGCGCGGACTTGTTCGGGCGCAGTATGACGAAATCCACAACTGGAGCGCGGAACGCGGCCAAATGGTACAGGCCATCACCGGCATTCCATACTTTTATCGCAAGTTCGGTTATGAGATGGCGCTCGACCTGAGCGGGGAGCGCTATGGATATGAAGCGCATGTGCCCAAGCTGAAAAAAGGGAAAAAAGAACCTTACCGTTTGCGGCCGGCCACTGAAGCAGATTTGCCGTTTATGGCCGAAGTCTATGAGCAGGCACACAAACGATATCCAATTGCATGTCAACGCACACCGGAGATATGGAAATATGAGTTCGACGGCCAGAGCGAGAAGCATGTCAACCGCCTGGAAAAACGTATCATTGAAAATGAAAGGGGCGAGCCGGTCGGGTATCTGATGCATCCATTCTTTTCGATCATGGAGGGCATAGAAGGAATATTTGCATTTGCATATGAACTCAAAACGGGTGTTTCATGGCTGGCGGTCACGCCGAGCGTGGTCCGTTATTTGTGGAAGACTGGCAAGGCGTATGCTAAGCGTGATAAACGTGCGATAAGTTCGTTTGGCTTCGTGCTAGGAGTGAAACATCCAGTTTATGAGGCATTGGGCAGCAAGTTACCATCCCGCAACCGGGAATATGCCTGGTACGTTCGTGTACCCGATTTACCAGGCTTCATCCGCCATGTTGGGCCTGCTCTGGAAGACCGCCTGGCTGCATCGATTGCTGCCGGGCATACGGGCAAGATACGTATCAACCGCTACAGCAGCATCCTTGTGCTGAATTTGGAGCAGGGAAAACTGACAGGCGTGGAAGAAGAACAACGCAAAGCCAGCGATTATGGCGACCTGGGCTTCCCTGAACTGACCATCTTGCAAGTAATTTTTGGACGAGCTTCTTTCGCAGAGTTGCGTGCCATGCTTCCCGATGTTTATCATGACAACGAGGATGCTGCTATTCTGGTTGATATTCTATTTCCCAAGAAGCACTCTAACGTGCTTGGAGTTGTGTAACTTTTCGCTCCGGCGGGGGGCTGCCCTTACAGGGTGCTACGCAAAGCCCCCCGCCGAACTATTTAAAGGTAGCCATGATCCACAAATCAAACCCAACCAAAGTTTATCTGTTTATTGAATTTGCTGCTTCGGCTTTCTTTTCAATGATGTTCGTCAGCATGTCGCTGTATGAAGTCACCGTGGCCGGACTCACCCCTTTACAATTAGTTTTGGTGGGTACGACCGTAGAAGTGTCTGTCTTCATATTTGAAGTGCCCACTGGTGTAGTTGCCGATGTTGTTTCAAGGCGCACGTCGATCATCATCGGCTATCTGGTCATGGGGATTGGGTTTCTGGTGGAAGGCTTGTTCCCGATGTTCCTGCCGATCTTGTTGGCACAGGTTTTGTGGGGCCTGGGCTACACCTTCACCAGCGGCGCAACCGAAGCCTGGATTAGCGATGAGATCGGGGAAAAACCGGCCAACCAATTGTTCCTGCGCGCAACGCGGATTGGCCTGATAGCATCCTTGCTCGGCATGGGAGCAGCTGTTTTGATCGGCGGTCAGAATGTAGCTGTTCCTATTTTGGCTGGAGCTGCGGGAGTCATCCTGATTGGCGTCACACTCATGCTCATCATGCCGGAAACAGGTTTCAAACCCACTCCCCAAGAAGACCGCAATACCTGGCAGCAAATGGGACACACCTTCAAAGAAGGTATCGCTGCAGTGCGCGCCCGCCCACGCCTGATGACGGTTCTGGGAATCGGACTATTCTATGGCCTGTATAGTGAGGGTTTTGACCGCCTGTGGGTCAAGCATTTGCTGGATACCTTTGAATTGCCCCTTTTGTTTGGGAGCAATGAAATCGCTTTCTTTGGCGTTTTGCGGGCGATTGGAACGATCCTGACTATTTTTGTTGTGGGCTATGCAGAGAAACGCCTGGATACCAGCCAACCGCGTGCCATCGGGCGGACAATGCTCCTGGTCACGGGTCTGATTTCGGCAGCCCTGATCGGTTTCGCAATATCGCCCCTGTTTGGAATCACGCTTGGCCTGTTCCTGCTGATCTATGTTTTACGAAGGGTTGCCATGCCGCTCTACACGGCCTGGGTCAACCAGAAACTGGACTCGGGTACGCGCGCGACGGTGCTGTCTATGTCCGGGCAGGTGGATGCGATTGGTCAGATCGCTGGAGGTCCAGGTGTTGGACTGATTGCCAATCTGATTTCCGTGGTCGCTGCGATCACGACCTCCGGCCTGCTTCTGACTCCCGCGCTATTCCTGATCGGACGGGCAAATGCCCAAGCTCTGGAGCAGGTTGAGGGTGAGTTGGAAGCGGCAGATTAACTCTCTTTGTGTAGAGCGTAACCGTCTCTGTTCCCATCTTTAACGAGGTACATTGCCATATCTGCTTTTCGGAGCAGGGTTTCCGCATCCTCTCCGTGGTCTGGAAAGATGCTGATCCCGACGCTTGCAGTTATAACAATTTTGGCCTGTTGGGTTTCGATGGGTTGAGAAACAGCCTTGATCATTTTTCGTGTGATGGCTTCAACATTGGTTTTAGATTGAACGTTGTCGAGAATGATCGTGAATTCATCACCTGCCAGACGGGCAACTGTGTCACTATCACGCACCGTTTTAGCAAGGTGGTCAGCTACCTTTTGTAAGACTTCATCGCCGATAACATGCCCAAAAGAGTCATTTATCCTTTTAAAGTTATCCAGATCAAGAAATAACAGTGCAAATCGCTGTTTCTGACGCCTGCTTTTTTTTATAGCTTGATCCAGGCGGTCAAAAAAGAGAAAGCGATTTGGCAAGCCTGTGAGATTATCGTGCGTGGCAAGGAACTGTAAATGCTGATTGGCGTTGCTGAGTTCCTCAGTACGTTGCTGTACTTTTTGCTCTAGCTGCCTGTTAGCATCTTCAAGGGCCTGAGAGACTTTTTGGACCGACGTAAGCGTTTCCAACTGAAAAGTTGAAAACTTGAACACCACAAAGACAGTCACAATGACCAATGTGCCCATCGCCAAGCCAAAATAGATCCATTGATCTGGGGTCTGCGGGTTATCATAAATAATGAGCCATTGGCTTAGCACACCGGCATGGGCCAATAAACCAAACACGACAAAAGTGGACAACGAAATCCCGGTAGCATATATCCCTGTACGTGCGTTTATCAGGGTAATTGAAAGAATTGGCAAAACTGTCAGATAAATCGTTCCATCGCCGGCCAGTCCACCCCGTGCCATTGAAACTACCCCTGTTAGATAGGCTAGCGTAATGACAACCCAACTGCGTGTGTTTGCGCTAAGCCTTCGATTAACGGTTATATAAACAAGGATTAGATAAAAGAGTACTAATATTACAACGCCCTGCCATGCAATTTGTGGATTGGTAAGCCATTGCCGCACAGTTTGAAAAACTGAAGGAAAAATAACGAGCGAAGTAAGCGGCAGAAAAATATCTAGAACATTATTGCGCCAGTCACGCAAAGCATGATTTGGCTCCTGTCCTTGTGAGAGAAGTTCACTTGTGGGTTGATCAGACATTATTTATTTCCATTCCGGTTCGGGAAATTATATGTGAAATTATTTATTTTCCCATTGCAACCTCATGCCACTGTGTAAAACTCTAAGCGATTTCCGCGTGCGCCGCCTTGAACCTGTGCCGGTTCGCTATTGACGCAGTAACTCTAACAACCCATCTGGATACAGAATAGATTTGCCTGGACCGAATTCGTCCAGGCTTTTCCATAACACCTTCATGGGCAGATTTACTTCCGCTTCATACCCTGACATCACGGCCTGCTCATACAACCCGGGATCGACCAATGCCCCATCGTAAACCTGCACGATCTCATGACCGGGAATCCCGTTAAAGACATAAATGTTTTCCAACGTGCCGAGGTAGACTAATTCTTTGACTTCCGCGCCAATCTCTTCCATCAGTTCGCGCCGGACAGCATCGATACTGTGTTCGCCAAATTCGATACCACCCCCTAGAGGACGGTAGAAGGTTTTACCTTTGGATGGATCGTATTCCTCCGAAACCAAAATATTATCATTATGGCTGAAAAGGCAAATAGCAATCGGGCGGATATGGCTCATAGAATCTCCATGAAGTAATGTAAGCTCTTAAATCATAAGGAGCTACCTTCTTATGGTAGCCCCTTATCGAAAACACAAACTGCTTCTGCAGGGGCTTAGCCCCTGCGGGAACAAAGAGCAACTAGCTACTAAGAAGCCGGGGGCAAAGGCTCATCATCTGCAGGGGGAGCGGGTTTTGGGGCAGGCGCGGGGGCGGGCTGGGAAACAGGAGTCACAACAACAGCTTCCTCCGGTTTTTTACGCAAGGTAACCACTCCCACAACAATGGGGATCGCGATGAAGATCACGCTCAGGCACAAGAACACAAAGCCCATTGTGGTTGCCGCAGCAGGATTATTACTGCCGAACACGTCAATATCAGCGCCGGGGATGAAGCTTGCCATTAGCGATGTGCTTCCCATACACAGGCCGAACAAACCCGGACACCCACATAAAAGTGCCGTAGCAATGGTTGCGATCAGACCGGTTTGTCTCTTATCCATCGTGCATTCTCCTTTTTCAATATCTATGATTTGACTATCAGTATACAGGCAAAAAAAGTGGGACGCAATAGATTTGCACAAAAAAACCTTGCGAAGGTTCAAAACCTTCGCAAGGTTGCTCGTTTAGCTGCGTAATTTCGCGCCGACTTCGTTCTCTAGCCTGCGGACGATCTTGTTGCGGATCGCCGCGGCTTCTTTATCCGTCAGCGTTTTTTCGGCCTGGTAGGTCAGGCTGTAGGCTAGGGATTTTTTGCCCGCACCGATCTGCTCGCCGCGATATACGTCGAACAGCTTGACGTCTGTCAGTACTTTTCCGCCGGTTTGACGGATAAGCGCCTCGACCTGTGCCGCAGGGATGGCTTCATCCAGGATCAGGGCGATATCTTCCAGCACGGGGGGCACGTCGGGCACGGATTTCACTTCATAGTCCGATTCCATTTCGCGCATGGTCGCCAGGTCAAATTCGGCCACCAAGACGGGGGCATCTTCGAATTCGTATTTATCCTTGACCAGCGGATGCAACTCGCCAAACACACCGATGACTTTACCGTCCACGCTTACTTCGGCGGCTTTGCCAGGGTGCAGATAGGGCACGGAATCGGTCGGGGCGTAGGATGCGTTTGCCAAACGGAAGCCAGCCAAAAGGCGTTCGATGCGGCCTTTGATGTCATAGAAATCCATGATCGGACTGGATTTCACATCCCAGGCAGTTTCGCTGCGCGTGCCGGTCATCACAATGGCCAGCTTGGTGATCTCATTAGGGAGTTCACTGCCGCTGGGCTCGAAGATCGGGCCAATCTCGAACATTGCCAGGCCCTCACGCAGACGGGCGTTGCGTTCGAGCGCATCCAGCACGGAGGAGAGCAGGCTGCGGCGCAGCACGCTCTTTTCGGGTGCGATGGGATTCGCCAGTTTCACGTATTCGCCTGCGATACCAAGCAGCGCTTCACGTTCGGGGTAGGTCATGCGATAGCTGACCACTTCCTGCAAGCCCAGATCAGACAGTTGATCGCGCAGGCGCTCTTCCCACTCGTTGACCGGGTTGCCAACCTGCGGCGGCAGTTCATCGGACATGCGCGTTTCGGGGATGTTGTCGTAGCCGTACAGGCGGGCGATTTCCTCGAGCACGTCGGCCAGGCCAACCACGCCTTCGCCGATGTCCATGCGGATGGGCGGAGTTTGGGCAATAACCTTATCGCCCTTAACCTTGCATTCGAATTCGATGCGGCTGAGCAAATCGGCGATCTCTTGCGTGCTAAGTTCGATGCCCAGCAAGCGCTTCACGTCTTGCGAGGTAACTTCAACAGTTGGGTCTTTTGGCTGCAGGGGATATTCGTCTACAAAGCCGGGGGCTACCTTGCCCTCACCCCATGCGGCCATATATTGCAGGCCACGTTTCAAGCCAGGTTCGGCTATGGCGGGGTGCACGCCTCGTGAGAAGCGGAAGGAGGCTTCAGAGTGCAAATTGTGGGCGAAGGACGTGCGACGCGTATTAATAAAATTCCAGCCCGCGGCTTCGAGCAGTACATTCTTGGTGTTCTCGGTCACTTCGGATTCAAGCCCGCCCATCACACCGGCCATTGCCAGTGAACTTTTCTCGTCGCAAACCAACACATTCACGGGCGTCATGGTGCGTTTTTCACCGTCCAGCGTGGTTAACTTTTCACCATCTTTGGCCGCGCGCGTGATGATCTTGATGGCCTTATCTCCGGCGCGCTCCTTCAGCACGTCATAATCGAAGGCGTGCAGCGGCTGTCCGATCTCGAGCATGGCGTAGTTGGTCGCGTCCACGATACTGTCAATGGGGCGCATACCAGCCAATCGCAAACGGCGCCGTACTTGATATGGACTGGACTGGATTTTGACGTTCCGAATCAGTCCGAACATGAAGCGCGGATTCAACTCCGGGTTGGTAATTTCGATCTCGACACCCTCGATCGGACTCCCTTCAACCTGCAACCGTATCTCAGGCTTTTTCAGTTCTCTATTGGTGAGTGCCGCCAATTCGCGTGCGACGCCGAGTACGCTGGCACAGCGCGCCATATTGGGCAAAATGTCAATATCAAGCACGGCATCGCCCATGTAATCGGCCAGCGCCGCACCGACAGGTGCATCGTCATCGAGCATGATGATGCCTTCATGTTCATCTGATATGCCAAGTTCTTTCTCCGAGCAGGCCATCGAATAGGATTCAACGCCGCGAATCTTGGTGCGCTTGAGCGTGACCAGCACTTGACCATCTTGATGTCCATCATAGATTTGTGAACCTTCTTTGGCCCAGGCTACCTTGATGGACTTTGGCAGCTTGCCGATGCCCTTATACTCATACAGGTTGGGTGCACCAGTTAACACAGTGTGCTCTTCCTTGCCATCGAAAAGGTCGCACAGCACCAATCGGTCTGCGTTGGGATGTGGCATCACCTCGCGGATTTCCGCCACAACGATGTTGTCCTTGTCCCATTCAATACCAGTGGTTTTGAATTCTTGGCGCTCTGAGCCATCCGGCATAGGCCAGCCTACGTAGTGGATCTCGTCCACTTCGAGGCCAGACAGGGTCAGATGCCGGGCAATTTCCTCTACGGATAAACCTTCAATATCAACGAAATCTTTTAGCCAGGAAAGGGGTAATTTCATGCTGGCCTCCTACTAGAATTGTTCCAGGAAACGAGTGTCGTTTCCCCAGAAATAGCGAATGTCATTGATCTTATAGCGCAGCATCAACTGGCGTTCCGGGCCCATACCGAAGGCATAGCCCGTGTAGCGACGGGGGTCATAGCCGCCATTTTGCAGCACGATGGGATGCACCATGCCACAGCCCAGGATCTCCAGCCAGCCGGATTGCCTGCAAACTGAACAGCCGGCTCCGTCACAGACGAAGCACTCCACATCCATTTCCGCGCTGGGCTCCGTGAACGGGAAGTAAGAGGCGCGGAAACGCGTGCGTGCATTTTGCCCGAACATGCGGCGGGCGAAATCTACCAATGTGCCTTTCAGATCGGCAAAGGTAATGTTCTTGCCGACGGCCAATCCTTCTACCTGATTGAACTGCACTTCTGAGCGGGCTGTGATCTGCTCACTACGGAAGCACATGCCTGGCAGTGCAATGCGGATGGGTGGCGGGTTGTCGGGGTTCTTAGCAACCGCTTCTCGCATGGCACGTATCTGTCCCGGCGAGGTGTGCGTGCGCAGCACAATGGGATTATCACCGCGCTCACCAGCATCCACGAAGAGAGTGTCCTGCATCTCGCGGGCGGGATGATGTGGCGGGAAGTTGAGTGCCTGGAAGTTGATTTCATCCGTTTCGACTTCGCGGGAGGTGTACACCTGGAAGCCCATCTCAGACAGAATGCTCAAAACGCTGCGCAACTGCTGCGTAGACGGATGCAGGTGTCCCACCCGTGTGGTGCGGCCCGGCAGGGTCACATCCAGTTCTTCTTCCTCCAGCGATTTCGCCAATTCTGCAGCCTTAACTGCTTCGGTCCGCTCGGCAAAGGCAGTTTCCAACGCAACTTTGACCTTGTTAGCCGCCTGCCCGACAACCGGGCGTTCTTCTTTCGAAAGCCCACCCAGCCCCGAAAAGACACCCATCACCTGGGAACTGCGCCCCAGGTGGGCAACGCGCCAGGCTTCCAGCGCGTCCTTATCTTTGACAGACTCGAGCGCAGCCAGCGCAGCCTGTTCGATTTCTTTCAGTTTATCTAGCATTCGTACCTCCTGACAAAGAGAGTAGATATTGGAGAATAGAAATTAGTCGCTGTTCTTTACTCTCTGGTTTCTAAAACACAAAACTCCCGTCCACATGGGACGGGAGGCGCTTTCGCGTCCCGCGGTACCACCCAAATTAGCTTGTTCAGGCTCACTTTGTGCTGACTATCATCAGCCTCCCTGGTAACGGGCTAAGACTAATTGTAGGACATGGTCACCACGTTCACCTAAGCAGCTCGAGAGGGAACTTCAGTCAGGTTCTACCGGGTGGGAGTTTCAGCCATTGCTCCACACCTCTCTGGCGGCGTTCGCTGACATACTTTCCTCTGTCATAGCTTGTATAATGTTAGGGATATTATCGACAAAAAACGAAATGATGTCAAGGGCAAATTGCAAAATGCGTTTGTGAGAGGCCACACCTTGCGCTTCAAATGCCGACATTCTTTGGAAGCTGAGTTCCTATGAGCCAAAACCCCATTAACCTCACCGTCCGATTCCTGCTTGAGATATTTGCCCTGGCCGCCCTCGGTGCCTGGGCCAAAGCCTATTTCCCTGGCATGTTGGGATTCATTTTGATGATCGCCATTCCAGTGCTGGCAGCCGTTGTCTGGGGAATGTTCAACGTCAAAGGCGACCCCAGCCGTTCGGGGAAGGCGCCTGTCCCGGTGCCGGGCATCGTCCGACTGCTATTGGAACTGGTCATCTTTGGGTCGGCTGCCTGGGCTTTGTTCAGTATCAAACCAACCTATGGCTGGATATTTAGCACCGTCACATTGTTGCACTACCTGCTTTCCTACGATCGCATTCTCTGGTTGCTCAACCGCTAGAGCAATCAAGTTTTTCGGATATGAAGCCCGGCTGTTGTAAAGCCGGGCTTCATCCTTAAAAAATGATATTGCTTATTGAAGCTTTGTCACATTTTCTGTATACTTAACTTAACAAAAATGCAAGGAGGTGAAAAGTATAAGACATTTATCTCGCAACTCGAGGGACACTATTCGTTTTCGAACAATCATGTTTTCGGAGGGAAAACAATGCAAAAGCACGTTAGAAACACAAAGTTCACGCTCGGCACGCTACTTTTAGTGCTGGCGCTTATTCTGCCTACAACTGTACTGGCGAAGGCGCCGGATACTGTCAATATAACGATTCTGCACACCAATGACTTCCATGGCCGTCTGGAGGCCGATTCAAGCGGGCGAGGCGGTTCTGCCTACATTGCGGGTAAGATCAATGAAATTCGCGCAGCTGTAGGCGAGAAAAACGTGGTGTTGATGGATGCTGGTGACGTTTATTTTGCCGCGCCGGCCATCTCGCAGCTCCTTATGGGCGAGAGTACCATTGATGTCTACAATATGATGGGCTACCAATTGGCAACATTTGGCAACCACGAGTTCGATAAGGGCCAGGAAGAACTTGCTGCTCGAGTAGCGCAGTCAGATTTTCCCTGGCTGGGAGCCAATGTTGTCCTGGAAGATACCGAATGGGATCTGCCATCCTGGGCGCAGCCTTATGAAATCATTGAGGTTGGTTCGGGGAAGAATAAAGCCAAGTTGGGTGTTCTTGGCTTGGCAGGTGAAGAAACCCCCAATGTTACTTTAATCGGCACTACTGAGGGTTTGGTCTTTAAAGATTTGACCGAGACCGTTCTTCATTACTATGACGAAATCCTGGCGCAGGCCGATGCCCTGGTTGTTCTCGTCCACATGGGCACCGCTGACAGCGGTCCGTACAATGGATTGGTCACCGTTGCCCAGGAACTGATCGACGCCGGAAAACCGGTCGATCTGATGATCGGCGGGCATCAACACCAGGCGCTGTTCGATCCTGTCTATGTTGGAGATACAGCCATTGTTGCCGCTGGGTATTACGGGCGCTGGCTGGGTCAGGTGGAAATCTCCATCGATAAAGCTGCTAAGAAGCTGACGGTAGATAACTACCAGCTGAATACCATCACAAATGCAGCTCCGGTTACGCTCGCGAGCCTGACCGCTGACCTGGTTGAGTTCTACGAAGCGGGTGATATCGATCGCAAAGGTATCTTCAACAGCTTGCTCAAGAAACTTGAAGCCGCCACGCCCAATCAGCTCAAAGCCTTTATTAACGAGGTAAAGGCGCAGAGCGGAAAACACATCACATCCGATGCGGCTGCATCCCTCATCATGGATGCTGAGTGGATTTTGGCCAATACAGATATGGAAGTAGCCGCCCGCGTCGCCTACTGGGCCGAAATCGTTGCGCCCATCGTCAACCAGCC
>WOR8_10006225_pt1 | contig 16659 bp, 18 predicted proteins | sample DeeMarSeWOR38_10_FD_19890 | JGI IMG/M metagenome (IMG submission 19890)
ATCAACATTTAAATATCCATCGAATTTGATCGGGGTAGTTCTAAAACCCGAAGTATCTAGAAGTTTAGCTAAAGAAGCAGCGAATAATCCCTTTCCAAGTCCTGATAACACACCTCCAGTTACTATTATGTATTTATGTTGAATTTTGATCACCAAATTAGGTTAGACAATTGAATTTGAATTAATTTAATCGATCCAATATTAACGCTTTTCTACAACAAATTTATGAAAGAAAATTTGTTATTATTATTAATTCTTAAGGAAATTTATGGAATAATCCAAATTATTCTTTATTCTGGAAACAAAATATAAAATGATCGACCTTTTAATATTAAGAACTTTCTTTATCTATGGTCTTTTCAATCTATAGAATAGAAGATTTTTACCTTAAAAACTCTGAAAGAGTGAATTGCGTCAGTATATTACTTAAAAGTTTATAGTTTGCTGAGATGATGCAAATGGATGTTTATGATGTAATTATTATTGGAACTGGACCTGCGGGAATTTTTTCGGCCTTGGAGTTAATTACAGAAGATATCAAAATTTTAATGCTTGAAAGTGGAAATAATTTGAAACGCCGCATTGAGAATAGACAAAAAGGAGAAAATCAAGTCATGCAAGGGTGGGGTGGAGCAGGTTCTTTTTCTGATGGGAAATTAACACTAACAGCTTATGTGGGAGGGTTTTTAGCCGATTATCTGCCTCTAAGAGCATTAGAAGAGTTAATTAAAGAAATAGAAGATATCTATTTAGAATTTGGAGCATCCACCGATCGATTATTAACTGGTGAAGGAGAAAATATTAGTACTGCTAGAAAAAATGCACTTAAGAGTGGAATAACATTAATTCCTTATCGACTTTTACATATAGGAACAGATGTATGTGTTGAAATACTTACAAAAATGTATGAGTTCCTGATTCACACAACAAAAGTAACAATCAATTTTAATGAAACAGCAAAAAAAGTTATTATTAATGAAAAAAATATTCATGGAGTTATTACTGATAAGGGAGAATATTGGGGAGAGAACATAATTATGGCAACAGGACGATCAGGGGCTGCTTGGATGCGAAAAGTTGCTATAGAACTAGGATTAACAATGGAAAGTAATCCAGTTGATATTGGAGTCCGTGTGGAAGTACCAGCTGAAATTTGCTCACACCTCACTGATCTAGTCCATGAGTTTAAAGCAAAATATTATTCCCCTACATTTGAACAGGAATGTCGTACTTTTTGTGTGTGCCCAAAAGGTGTTGTAACTAAGGAAGTTGTATATGACCCAGAAACGAATGAAAAGTGGATAACAGTAAATGGACATTCCTACTCAAGTAAGGAAAGAGAAACCCCAAATACTAATTTTGCTTTATTAGTTAGTCGTCGATTTACAGAACCTTTTGATGACCCCCTAGCTTATGGTCGGTCTGTAAGTAAATTAGCAAATCTTTTGACGAATGGAAATGTAATTGTTCAACGTTTATCCGATTTAAAACGGGGGAGAAGATCAAATTATGAACGGATTCGAAGATCAGCAATTTCACCTACACTAAAGGATGCAATTCCGGGAGATTTATCGTTTGTACTTCCTTATCGTCATCTATGTAGCGTTTTGGAGATGATAGAAGCATTAGACGCCATAATTCCAGGAGTAAACTCAAATAATACACTTTTATATGGTGTAGAAACAAAATATTACTCAAATAAGTTGAAATTGACTGAAGAACTAGAGACAGAGATAAAAGGATTGTATGCTATAGGTGATGGAGCTGGTGTGACAAGGTCATTAGTTCAGGCAAGTATATCTGGGCTTGTAGCAGCCCGTTCCATCAAAAAGAAATTGAAAATGGAACAAATTTAATTCTATATCAAATTATATAAATATTAGGGAGAGATGATATTCTTTCATGATGACATATTTTTTCCAATAATTGATTTTGGTTGAATAAAAAGTAACAATAAAATCATTGCAAAAATAACTAATAACCCTGAAGATAGAAACGCTACACCAGGACCAAAAAATAAGATATTATTTCCAAATTCAAAATTATATGGAAGAAAGAGATCATATAACCAACCACCTAGGATAGGCCCTAATACTGAACCAAAATTATTAGATGCCTGAACAACACCAAATTCTTTCCCACGAACCTCCTCAGGTATCAAATTGCTTTGCAAAGATCGGAACGATGGAGTGAAAATACTAAAAAGAAACCGTGTGAATGTAAAAACTACCACTAACATGAAAATCGACATCCTAAATCCGATTAAAATCATTACAAAACCCCCAAACATACCTGAAGTCCAAGTAGTCCGTTTCTGACCAAATTTATCGCTGATTGTTCCGCCAAGAGGAGCACCTAGTAATGCTAAGGCTCCTATTATACCTATAATTAAGGCAATTTCTTCGGGATCAAGTAAGTACATTTCTTCGATAAATAAGGCAGCTACTGGAATCAATAAAGATAGTCCCAATCCATTCACTAATGCGACAAGATAAAGTGTGTAAATACTACGATTGCGATACCCCTCCGTAGCAGTTAAGACCTTTAAGAGAATTTTTGGGCTCTGAAGGATTTTGATAGCCATTGCTTTGGTTGAAGTTAGATATAACCCTTTTATTGACATCCCAGGAATCACTTTAGGATCTTTTACCCAGAAAAGAACCATCAATGTCGAGATAATGCCTAAAAAACCCACACTGATAAATGTTAATCGGTATGAAAGTGTTTCAGCTACAAATAATCCTTTAGAATAGAAAGAAAAAAGACCAAAGCCTAAAAAAGGTCCTAAGGTTACCCCTCCCAACATTGCAAAGACATAGAGGCCTAGATTTCTTCCTCTATTTTGCTCATCGGAAATATCGACTACTAAGGCCTCGCCAATAGCCCAGACAGAGGCAGTACCAATTCCTTGGATAGCTCGTAATGAAAATAATGTCAAAAAATCCGTTGCAAATCCATAACCTACCATTAAAATTGTATAAAGGGTCATCCCGATCAATATTAACGGTTTACGTCCACTCACATCTGATAATTCACCAAAAGCAGGTGTAAGAAACACTTGAACAAATTTTGAAGCAGCAGTAATAAGACCAATTTGCAGACCGATTCCTAAAACAAGAAAATTAAGGAGCTTAATTTCACTTAAAATGTCATTTGCATAAATAGGAAAAAAGGGAGTTATTACTGTATACCCCGTAACAATAATAAAAGATGCAAGGTAAAGCGTAATTAAATTTCTTTTCGGGTTAATTGAATACTCGGTCATTTGTCTGATTCCCACAGAAAATATTATCTATACTCGCTGTATAATTTGTATTGTGCCTTGTCCTCCATTCAACAGGATCCTATCTCCTGACTTTAAGCGTAGTGTGGCATCACCACACCCAACAACCGCTGGGATTCTTAATTCACGGGCAACTATAGCAGCATGAGCTAATGGAGATCCAACATCAGTAATGATCGCTCCAGCTCGCCCAAATAAAGGAGTCCAGCCAATGTTTGTAGTTCGAGTAACTAAAATCTCTCCTAATTGAAGATTATCTCCTTCTTCTGGGTCACGAATGATCCTAACAATCCCTTCAATTTTTCCACTTGATCCAGGAAGACCAGTAATGATAGCAGAATCCTCCTCAACCTCTTTTCCAAGGGTAATATGAGAATCAAATAGATCTGATCGGTGATTTGGATCAGCATTCCATTCAAAAGGATCAAATCTTCCATTTATAAGTGAGGGATAAGGAGGTAATGCTTCTAGCTTTTGATAAAATTCTTTGCGTGAGTTCAGGTATGCTAAAGCACTCGTGTCAGTACCTAGGAGAATTTCTAGCAATTCTTCAATCGTTAATAGAAAAACATCAGATCCCAAGCCTGAGAGCTTTCCTGCTTGCAAGTAAAAGAATCGAATCATCCAAATAGAACGAGTAAGCTCAGATCGTATGTCCTCTCTGATATGCATTTCTTTTAAGAGGGTTTGAATCTTCTGCAAGTATTTTTTAACCTTTTTTGGTTTTACTTCTTCCTGAAGTTTCTTAGTTGCTTCCTCAAACTCTTGAATTCTATTTTGTAAAATTTCATCGTAATCCAAAGGAGAATAATTTTTCAATTGGTTTTCAAGCCATTTGGGTTCCTCAGCGGGACGAGAGTATCTAATGTAATTTTCAAAAGGATCACGATGCCCGTATCGATCCAGATATTCTTCCTGAGTTATTCTTCCTTCAAGAATTTCTCTTAAACCAATTAAGGGTCCCAATGATTCTAATTTCGTGATATCCTTGGGAACTCCTTGAATTAAAATATTTGAAAACTCTTTCCCAACTATTTTCCCTAATTCAATACTCAATTTGTTGTACGGATTATAGAAAACTTCGTTTGCCACTTTCATCATCCAAATAGCTTCATGATAGAGGGGTTTGATCTCATTCATCCAAAGATGAGCTAATTCAGCTTTATCAGATTGTTCTTCGATTTTGATTCTAATATCTTGACAATTTCCTTTGAAATTCTCAAGGAATGTAGATATCTTTTTCTTTAATCTTCTAACCTTTAGTTGCCATTTAAGTTCATCAGGAATAATCTTTGTCAAAATCGTTCCATAAGAAACATGAAAAGTTGGTATTATAACTTCAGGGGGAATAACCCCGAGAGCCTCACTGAAAATGTCCCGAATTCGATCATCACTATATCTAAAGCTCTTCATCGCGCTAACCATAACACTTCCATTTGAATAAATTCTCCCAGCAATATTTGCATATAATTTATGGGGAAGAAACCATTCATGTTCCATCACTTCATTGTTGTAAATATCCCAAAGAGACCATTCAGAGGGGTAGAGGATTTCAGGAAGGATTTCACCAATACCAGCAAATGCCCAGAAGTAATCCCCTTTCAGACTCTCGTTCCAATAACCAGTTATAGGATCATACCCAAGTAGAGTTGTTATTGGTCGAGATTGGAGTAAATAAACTTTATCATTACTAACAGCCCATTCAATATCCTGAGGGGCACCTAAGTCCTTTTCAGCCTTTTTAGCTAAGGAATAAAGGCGTTTAGCAATTGGTTTGAACTCTTCTGGTCCAGAAAAAATTCCTTTTGGACGTTGAAATCTAAATTCTAATGCATCAGATTCACCAGAGACCAATTGATCCCCCAGACCATGAATAAAACTTCCAGTCATCGAATTAATACTCCCTGTAATAGGATTAGCAGTAAATAAAACTCCTGAGACTTCCGCATGTACTAATTCTTGAATAACAACTGCTATTTCATGTTTAAAATCAATTCCTTTATCATTTGTCTTAACATTCAAAACAGTTTCAAATTGCCCTGCAAACGCTGCAGAGGCAGAATCTTCAGCTAAAGCAGAAGATCGAACTGCAAAGGAAATTTGAGGGGTCTTTTTACGAAATTGTTTGACGATTGACTGGACTTGAGTCCATGCCTCGGATTGTAACTTATCATCCTTAAAAGCTGCAGCTAGAACAACAAATCCATCAGGAACAGGAAAATTTCGTTGATATAAACGAGCAAGAGTGCCACCTTTTCCGCCTGCTAGATTAAAGGTTCTTTCATTAAGATCTGCAAAGGAGATTACATATCTAGTGTCATTCATCTATAAATCCCTTTTTTTAAGATTATTTCATTAACATGCAATATATATCATTCACGTGCAAAAAATATTTAAATAATTTATGATTGAGGATAAACGACTAGTGTTTGACCTTAAGGATGAGTAAATTGATTTCTACAAATAATATTCTAAATAATTCACTCACGAACCCTGAAAAAGAATTTATAGATCTTCTGGGACATGCTTTCGAAAAACGGCGATCTTATAACTTTGGCCGTATTTTTGCATTATTGAGTCTTAAAGCAGATTCAATAGAAAAAGGATTAGACCAACAACAAATTTTCGAGATAATAAATTCTAATTTTAGCGAAAATAAATTATCTATCAGCACTGTAAGCCGTGTCCTTAAATCTTTAGAGCAATCTAATTATTGTGAAAGTATCCCAACGGAAAATCGTCGACGAAAGTACTTTACAACCTCTAGCTTCAAAGAATTAATACTAACACGTCTTTCACAAAATTTTATTGAATGGAAAAAGTTAGCAGAAGATCTAAACAAATTAAAAGCTAATATTTCACCTGAGGACACAGAGAATGCTTCTTTACTTACCTTAGTTAGCACATTTCACCTTATTTACCAGATTATTGTTGAGGATTATGAAAAACTAATGAGCTCTATCTCAAAGCGAATTCAAAATCTCTAAGCGAGTATTTTATGCGAAATTTTTCATAAGAAATAAAAAGAAATTGAAATATTCTTATCCCTCAGGACTTATCTTATTCAATAATTACCTTCTTTACATCAGCAGGAGGAGGAATCTTTGATTTAATAGAAATTTCTAGGATACCGTTATTAAATTTGGCTTTTACTGTATCGGGTTCTATTTCAGAGTCAAAATCAATTTTCTGTTTGTACTTATGCTCTTTTGAAGTAGTTTCTAGATTTATATATTTTTTCGTTGTAGTTAATTCAATTTCTCCCCTTTTTACACCTGGGAGTTCAGTAATAATTTTCCAACTTTTAGTATTTTGGTCATATATCTTTTCGGTTGATGGTACTCGCCAACCTGCTTCAAGAATCTTTCCTGTACTTGGATCAACATTCCCAAAGTATTTGAATACTGGTTTTTCCATGGAATTGTCCCAGTACATCTTGAAACCCCATGTTCGGGTTTGGTCAGGATTTTTGGAAAGTTCATTTACTGATTGTTTGAACATTTTTTCAAAATCATGATTTATTTCTACAAAGATTCGATCCCAATCTTTCCAGAATCGATCAAACATAGTTTTCCCTCTTTTAACATTTATTTAATTATTGATAATCATTTTATCTTCTATTAAGTTCAATTATAAATGATTAAAATCGAATATATAAAGTTTATGACATTTAAAATATGTTTCATTTCGTTAAAATATCACTATATTTATTTCCCTTAAGTTTAATATAACTGGTTAAATATTAGGCAGGCTAAACTTATTTATTCGAGAAAATAATGTAGTAAAAAACTTAAAACTATAGTGATAGTAATAAAAATGGTTCCCTTCTTCCCATCTTGCTAAACAATTAACTGTCCATGTAATTTTCTATTTTTCGCTTGATTGCTGTTAATTGCGTGTCGCTAAAAGCTGTTATTTGATGCTTTTGTGTTCCGTGAGCTTTTACTTTAGCTAAAACTTCATTTGTTGTTGGAGCAATAATATGTCTTCCACACATATTACATTGATATGATTTTCCCATTTGTTTTTACCATCTTTTGGAGATTAGTACTCCGATAATAATCTTTTATTTTGAATATAAAAACATTTCTAAGAGTTAAAATACAAAATTCTGGACTTTAGGGAATATTAGGAGAATTAATCCATTAAGCATGGAAATTTACATAGGAAACAGCTTCAAGGAAATAAGCAAATTATACTCCTTTTCTTGAACGATTTTGACCCATCTTATCAATATATTCTTGTCGCCAATCAGAATAATAATATCCTTCCCCTCCTGTAATGATTTCACATGATTTCACATCAGGATCCATTTTTAGTAATTCATTTGTTCTTTGGATATTTTTTATTGAGGGACTATAAAATATAACAATCACCAGTGGTTTATCAACAACTATCCAGCCAACCCAAGCATTTGGATAAACCAAAAAAAGATTCTGGAAAAATACCACTTTATTTGTGTCCTTCATTACCGTAATAAAAGCTGTAAATATAATAAGATCTTCTGATGATCCTGGAGAAAGAATTAAAGGAAAATAGATAATTTTTTCTTCAACTAACTTCGCAATTCTTTTTTTAAGTGTTCTTGAAGAGATCTGGGTTTTTTGAGAAAGTTCTTGGTAGCTCATACGGCCATTTCCACGAAGCACAGAGACCAGGTAATAATCGATATTAGCAATCTCAGGAGGGTCTACTAAAGGGGAGGACATTAAGAGGAATATCTCGATTTTCTGAACAAAAGGAACTTTTTTGACAAAGTTTTCAAGGTGAATTATCTCTGAACTAGTTCTATACGTAAAAACTACAACTAATTGGTTATTCAAACCAACTCCAACCAAAAAAACGAGAGAATTATTCCCAATAATATCTACTACATCTTTAAGATTTTCTACATCTGGTCCAATGGTTATTCGTGCTAATGCAGTTTCTTCTCCTAGACATCCGGGAATTAATTCACAAGAATAGCCACGAATCACTCCTTCTTGTTCCATAGCCTGAATTCGGTTCTTAACTGCATTTAATGATAGCTTCATCTTTTTAGCAAGTGTAATTAAGGGAATTCTCGCATTTGCATTAATTATTTTTATTATTTCTAGATCTTGAGAGTCGATTTTAAACACCAAAAAAGTAAGGCCAATTTAATAGTAAGATCATAGGAAAACCTTAAAGAATTTTTTCAAAAGTTGAACTTAGCACTGCAAAAAGTGTAATGAATTCCTGAATATTTTACCAAGTTTGATCATGATTCTTTGAGCTAATCTTTTATTTCTGATATTTCCTTTAATTTAACAGAGTAATTCTAATTTTTAAGGAAGAAAAATAGATGCAACAATCAATTACTAAGGAAAAAACTATAGAACTCTGTGAAGAGGTACGAATGAAGAATAAAAAGAAACTTCTAAGCTTTGGTAAAGTCCAATGTATTTTTTGCTGGAAATTTGGAACTAAAAAGGATGATCAGGGAGAAATTATTGTATATAATATTTGTGCTTTAAATGCTGGATGTTCTCAAGTAAATAAACTTGTAAAAAATCTTCAGAAGACCTAATAATACGAAGTTCTCAGTTGTATAAGCTTAATTTGGAAAATCATTAACTGAAATTCAGGATTCTAGAATAAAAAGTAGACATTGAAATCCCTAGAAATAATTATTCAAATTCTGAAAGACAATAGATATCTCTATCTCATTAGAAGGTAAAATCGATTGAAAAGACTTCTTGTCCTCCTTGAATTCGGAGAATAATGGTTGCTGATTTTACTGAATAGAGTTCTTGATATTGATGTTGTAAAGGAGTTAAATCGAAAATCTTAACCTCTGTAAACCAAGCTAAACAAGAATCATTGTTGGAATTATGACTGAGAAGAATGTTAGTTTGAACAGGATAGGATTCCATGTATTCTTCTGATCCAATTAGATAAAATTCATGTTTTTGACATCCACCACCATATGAAAAATTAATAATAAGATATTGATTATTGATATTTAGATGATTAATGAAAATAGAATCTCGTGGGGCCTCCGCATAGAGATTATTGTCTAAAATAATTTTCTCTTTATCTAAAAATAAATAGGGATTAGATATTACAGTTAAAAACACTAACATACTAGAACTTACTAAAAGAAGAAATATTCCACCTAAAACCTTTAAAGAGATTGCCATTAGTCATTACTCCAGTAGATTTATCACTAAGTCTCTATCTACACATCAGTCTAATAATTCAATTTGTGTTGAGAATCACTAATTATCTAGCTATAAAAAACACAATCTACTTTTTTAAAAAATCTTAGCCTAATTATCAATAATTAATAATTAATATGCTAAATCCTAGTATCAATAATAAAACTCCCCCGATAGTTTTCGCTCAGTCATCAAGTTGTCGTTTAATAAAATCTTGAGTATCTGGAATTAGGAATAATGATTCATTGATTTGTAAAAAGTTGAAAAGGGTAATAAATCTATAATATAGAAAATAATCACTCTGATTTCAGATATTCCTTATTATGTTGTATTTTTTCTTTTTTTATAAATTTTATGGAAAAAATAAATCTAAGATTTCAGTTATTACCCTTAGATCATCAAACTGTTGAAAAGGAGACGACTACTATCGAATCCCATATCTAAAGATTAATAAATTATCAAGAAGTAATTCTCAATTGAAATTAAGAGGAGTTTATATCAATGCCACGACCTGTTAAACGAATCGATACAGAAACAAAAGAAAATGCTACAGAAGATGCTGAAGAAAACACCGATACTGTCCCTGTTTCTAAACATTATTGATTATTTGTTCAAACTTTCTTTCTTATCGGTGAGGGTTGAATATTGCTAACAAACAATGACAAAGCAATATCATATTCCCTCCAAATTCTTAAATCTGTTTTTGATCAAATGCTTAATGAAGCAGAAAATAGCAATGGAGTAGAAACTGGGGGAATGTTATTTGGACGAGTTGGAAAACAAAATCAGATCTCTGTATTAAAAACAGTTATCCCTCCAACCGAATTTTCCTCCAAAGAGAAATTTTATTTTGAAATTGAACCGGATTATGCAAGGAAAGTTGTTAAAAATGAACCATTATTGTATTTAGGAAATTGGCACAAACATCTAGGATATGGTGGGCCAAGTAGGGGAGATACAGGAGAGGTTGAGGAATTCTTTGAGAATAATCCCCATTTGAACATAATTATGACAACTATTCTAGATTATCGTTCAATCGATAATCATGAACTAATCATTGAAGTTTATGAACGGGAAATAAATGCTTTTCAACCCTTCATGACCTATCGCATCAAGCCAAGTGACATTTCGATTGTAGAATCAATTTCTTTTAATGGGAAAAAGATAAAAGAAATCGGAATTTCAAAAAAGAAGATTGAGAGGATAAAAAGAGAGTTGAGCATCGTTTTTGAAGACCTATTCACTATTTCAGACATCCAAGAGTTTTCAGGTTCGTCTCTTGGAGAAAAAATACTTTCGTTTCCATATTATTTTAAATTGAATAGTATTTCGTTGAATTTATTGATTTTACTTTCAATTCCACCTGAATATCCTGAAGGACAAATCTTTATTGATATTTCTTCTCTTGATATGTCACGAAATTTCACATTTGATAAGCATCCAGCTTCAGTCATTGACGATGATGATTTAATTAATCCATTTCTTTCCTTATTAAAAACTACTTTAGAAGATGAAGTTCCTGAAATGTTAAAAGAACCATTATGGAAAATAATGCAATGATTAAGAGGCATTATTATGCGGCTAATAGTTTATCCATCCTTTGAAGAACGCTTTACTGAGTTTAAAAATCATAAACACACTTTTCTAGTTTATGGAAAGGTCTATGACGATTTTCAAGTGGTTCATTTAATTGATTTGGTGTCTACCCCTAATTCACAGCTAATTGGTTATCTAAGAAGTGGAGCTTCTCAGGAGGAAGAACCATATCGAACAGCGAAGGAATTGAATTATCCCTACCTTTATTTCAAAACAGAATCACGAAATTTAGAGAAATTATCAATAGATCTCTATAAAAAAAATGAAACGATCCTTAATATCGATTATGAGAGTGAAAAGTTAGATTTATCACGATTATTTGTTAGAATAAACCAGAAAGAGACCCCCCTAGATGTATTAAGAAGCAAATGTGTAGCGATCATTGGTCTTGGTTCTGGAGGATCAGTCCTTGCCCTTTATCTGGCAAAATCTGGTGTAAAAAATTTCATCTTTATTGACGATGATCAAATGGAGACACATAATATTATTCGGCATCTTTGTGATCTCTCACAGATTGGCAGACATAAGACCCTTGCAGTAAAAGATTTTATTCTTGCTAGGATTCCTGATATTTATATCCAAACAGTGGAAAGGAAATTTCTTCTAAATACTAAAAAAGATTTTGATTATTTTATGACTCTTCTTGAATCTGTTGATCTTATAGCAGCAGTTTCAGGCGAACATGATGTAAATTACGCAATTAATGACTTTATCCAGAGTAATCATCTATCCATCCCTGTAGTGTTTGCAGGAACCTTTGAAGGGGTTAAAGGAGGACTAATGTTTAAAGTTGACCCCCGAAATAATGATTTTTGTTATCATTGTATCTATGCGACGCCAGAAAAGTATGGAAGCATTCGTACAAAGGCTATTCCAACTACTGAAGAATTAGAACGAAAAATAAGCTATGATAGAACTATGCAAGAGCAATTAGCTCAACCTGGTTTAGGATTAGATGTCGATAATCTAACAATTTTATTAGCTAAATTCTGCTTAGATATCTTATTAACAGATATACTCCATGGATTATACCATTTCCCGTATAATTTCTATATGTGGTTTAATCGAACCATATTAAAACCAAATGGAGAGATTAAGTTTGATGGAATGGAATTATATTACTATGAAGATTTAGATAAAGACATTCATTGTCCTTACCATGGATCTGAGGTAGATAAATCAACAGAAGTTGAAAAAACGGAATAAAGTATAATGTTAATGCGAAAAAGTCTACCAGAGCGTGAAATCCCATATATTACAAAGCTGTTTCCTACAATTAAAGAAAAAGACTTTCGAAAGCTAGCGAATGGAAATTATTGCCTCCAGGTTAGCTTCAATACAGCAGGGAAATATGCTTGCGGATTCTTTGATGTCTTAATTGAATATCCGTATAATTACCCGATGGCTGCTCCTAAAGCATGGATCCAAAAGCCTGAAATCTCCCGAAAAACACCTCATGTCTATGAATGGGATAAAGACAATCACGCCAATATCTGTTATAATCGACCTAAAAAAGACTGGCATTTCAGTTATAGCTCCTATGAAGTCTGTTTAATGATTGAATCGTGGATTACAACCTACTGTCGCTGGTTAAAAACGCAAATTTGGGACTGGCCAGAAGCTGGTATGTTAGATCACTTATTTTAATCTAAATATGGAGGAAAAAGTAAATGCAACGAACTGTGGAAAAGGAGCTCCACGAATTGAAAGGGGTATTTCCTTCCATCACACGAGATGATTTTTATCGGCTAACGAATGGTAATATTGGTGTTCTGGTCAAGTATCTCACTACAGGGCCTTATGCTCGAGGAACATTTCACGTTTTGATCGAATTTCCCCATAACTACCCTAATGCACCTCCTCATGCTTGGGTTATCAAACCAAAGATTCACCCCAAGACTCATCATGTCTATCGAAAAGATGAATATGGCCAAACTGAAATCTGTTACTTACGACCACAAAAGGATTGGCATTATTCCTTCACCGCTTATGATGCAGCCATTATGATTCAAACATGGATTTGGGCTTATTGTAAATGGCGAAAGACTGGAAAATGGGATTGGAAGGAAGCTTAATTTCAATAACGATATAAAAAAAGATTATATCCTGTTTCTTTCTCTTATACGATACTATTCGGAATACTCAGCAATAAAAAAATCTTTAGGATTGAATAGTAAGAAACAAAAGATTGAGAGAATGGAGAGAATGCCAAAAATGAGGCCTTATTTAACTCTTAATCTAGTTTAAAGACATTTTATGCTATGATTAAATTCAGAGCCTTCTTCTTAGAAACCAAGTTGCCAATACCACTCTCTTAATACCTAATAGCTTTTTTATATTTTTAACAAAATTATGGCATTTTAGCTAGGACTAGGGTTTGAAAATCATGAAAGAAATTATCTTTGCTTGTTTAGTTGATTTTCGATATTTCAATTTAGAATCAATTTTATATGCTGCAAGTATCCGTGATTTTGGAGGAAAATTAGCAAATAATCCCATTTGGATGTTTTATAATCCAGCTGAATCAAGTCCAACATCAGTCACAATTTCTAAACTAAATGAATTGATGATAAAATTATTCCCCTATTCCATTGATCCCAATCAAGAACGATTTCCATTTCTTAATTGGGTTTATACTGCTTCATTAGCGGAAACAAAAGCTCAAGAATCAAATACTAAGAATTTAGTGTGGCTAAGTCCTGAAACATTAATACTGAATGAACCTTCTCATTTGATCTTACAAAAAAGTAAAAAATTTGGGTTTCGCCCAGTTCATCATACTCTGATTGGTTCAGTAATTACCGATGAAGTAGATCCATATTGGACAATGATATACAAATTATGCCAGGTTGAAGAAGCAAAGATCTTTCCAATGAAAACGCATATTGATGGAAAGACCATTCGTCCTTATTTCAACGCTGGATGCCTTGTTGTAAACCCTATTCATGGTATACTAAACCTATGGTTGAAAAAATTCAAAGATATCTTCCCTAGACTAGAAATGAAAGAATTCTATAAACAAGATGAGCGATATGCAATTTTTACTCATCAAGCGGTTCTAGCTGGAATTATTCTCTCTAAGTTAAATTCTGATGAAATTCAAGAATTACCCTTTACTTATAATTATCCGCTTCATCTTTATCAAGAGGCTCACGAAGAATTTCGTCCCATTAATATTAATGATTTAGTGACAATAAGATATGAAAATCTAGCTGTGCTAAAAAATTCGGCATTAGCTGAACCAATTATAGAATGGGTTAATAAACAGCTGGATATCTTAACTCCCGATATTTTGCAATTTGGAAAACGCTCTTTAGGACCAAAAACCCTTATTTTTCCTATCCCTATTTCATTAGTGGGAGCGTTGGTAGCAGGAAAACCCAATTTTGAAACAATAGGAGATGTAGGAATAATGGGATTAAATCCTCCCATTGTTTATGCTTCCTCTCATAAAGAACATTATACTAATCAAGGAATTCTCCGAAACCAAACCTTCTCAATTAACCTGCCTCCAACTACTTTATTACCTCAGACTGATTATTGTGGAGTTGTTTCTGGAAAGGATGTTGATAAATCACAGTTTTTCACTGTATTTTATGGAAAGCTATACAATGCTCCAATGATTGTTGAAGCTTCTGTTAACTTAGAATGCAAAGTAATTAAGGAATTCTCCATTCAAAATCGACAAATATTTGTTGGGGAAGTGGTACAATCATACGCAAATGAGAGGTTGTTGGAAAAAGATGGGGATAAATTTAAACTTAGAGATATGACTAATATTGATCCAATAATTTATGGATTAAATAATCGTTATTACAGTATTGGGAATGAAATTGGAGTAGGTTACCAAGAATATAAAAAATTTCGACCTGATTAATTTAATTCCTCTTAAAAATTTATTCAGATTTTTATAGAAATCTGATTTTCATCTTGAGAAACTTTAATTACACCCAGTCCGTTAATGGAAGAATAGTAAGAATTGGTGAAAAAGATGCATAATATTACAATTATACTACATGATGCTCCTTATGGTTCAGAAAGGACTTATAACGGATTAAGAACAGCAATGACTTTGCAGAAAGATGAAAATGCCATAATCAAGGTGTTTCTCTTTGCTGATGCAACTTTTTGTACCCTTGAAGGACAAACCACCCCTGATGGCTATTATAACATTGGCAGGATGATTCGATATATGGCCAGAAAAGGGAAAGTCAGTTGTTGTGGATCCTGTATGGATGCTAGAGGAATAGGCAAGGATGTTCGTTTAATTGAAAATGTTCAACGAAGTTCTATGGATGAATTAAAGGAATGGATATTCACAAGCGATAAAGTGATAAGTTTTTAGCAAGTTAATCAATTACTTTAAATCTTCGTTGTATTTCTTTCAAGATTTTTAAAGAATGATCCAAATTTTTCGTTTCAAGAGCCAATGTAACAACAACAAAATTAAACGGAAGGTTTGGAGAATAACGGTCAACACTGACGTCTATAACATTTGCCTCTTCCTTTGATATAACACTTAATAACGACTCAAGACGCCCAGGTTTATCTTCTAACAAAACTTTCAATTCTCGATACCGTCCTGATTTTATTAAACCCTGGGTGATGATTCGACTAAGCATTGTGATATCTGCATTACCTCCACTTATTACAAGTACAACCTTCTCGTTTTCTTTAGTTATCTGCCTATATAATAAGGCAGCTAGAGTTACGGCACCAGCTCCTTCTCCAACTGATTTACACCGCTCTAATAACAGAAGCATGGCATTAGCAATTTCTTCCTCCTCGACCAAGACAATATCATCTAATAAAGAAACAATATGTGAAAAAGTGAGCTTACTTGGACTTTTAATAGCTATACCATCTGCAATAGTATTACCTTTTTCGGTATGAACTAATTTTTGTTCTTTAAAAGAGCGATAGGCAGCATCCATAACCTTTGATTGAACTCCTATTATTCGGCATTCTGGTTTTTTAGCTTTTATTGCAGTTGCAATACCTGAAATGAGTCCGCCTCCTCCAATCGGGCATACTACCATATCCACATCAGGTAAATCCCCAAATATTTCCAATCCAATTGTACCTTGACCAGCAATCACATAGGGATCATCAAAGGCATGGACCAAACTATAACCTTCACGTTTTCCTATAGCTTGAGCCTCTGTAGATGCCTCTTCAAAACTATCCCCGAATAGTATCACTCTTCCTCCATAACCTTTAGTCGCCTCAATCTTTGAGATAGGTGCTCCAACAGGCATGACAATTGTTGATGGTATCTTAAACATCGAAGCTGCCAAAGCTACTCCCTGTGCATGATTTCCTGTGCTTACTGCTATTACACCTTTTTTTCGAAGAACCTGTGACAAGTTTGATATTTTATTATATGCCCCACGTATTTTAAACGAACCAGCTTTTTGTAAATTTTCATATTTCATATATACATCACAATTGGTCATTTTTGAGAATGTAGTTGAATGGGTCAAGGGTGTTCTCTTTATATTACCCTTCAAAACCTGTTGAGCAGCTTCAATATCTTTCAATGTGAGTAAGGTCAAGTTTTTCACCTTTTATAGAGAGGTTACTCAGTAGAATAAATAGAAT
>WOR8_10002957_pt1 | contig 16654 bp, 14 predicted proteins | sample DeeMarSeWOR38_10_FD_19890 | JGI IMG/M metagenome (IMG submission 19890)
AGCATGGGGTAAATACAAAATCCTTCACTTTATGACCTTTGCTCTACATCTTCCTAAATCCTCAATCTAAAATCTGCAATCTAAAACCTCTAATCCCTAAATTCTTTAATTCCTCAATCCCTCAATCCCTCAATCTGCAATCTACAGTCTACAATCTACAATCTACAATCTGCCTCCACCTATTACAACAAATGACAGCGAAGCGTAATGACCTTAGGCTTTGGGGCACTCGTGTTCTTTGTGGTTATTCTCCTTTGGTGCCTGGGTCCCTTAGCTCAGTAGCACCCTGCGGGGCTGCAAGTGCTGGAGACGCTCGTAAAGGGTGCCGCCCGCGTGCGGGCCAAGCAAATGCTGCCAGCCTCCAGCATACGCCAACCGCCCTTTTTGCACCCGCAGGTATAGTCTTTCCAGTTCTAGTGCCAATTCCGCCTCCCGTTGTTGCCAACAAGGATCTTTGGCCCAGCGGCGTGCGAAAACTGAAATTAACGACTTTTCACCAGGGTCGAGGAGAAGGGTCGCCATCTTGTAGTCCCTCCCCACTTCGTCTCTCAGATCCTCCGGGAGTTGTTTGAGTAACGCCTTTAAATTCTCGCTGCTGAGCAGATGCTGCCACTGTTCATGGATCCAACGTTTGCTCCAGTCGGAGGAGTCAATGCAAAACAGCATGGCTCCATTGTCACGACAGTAGTTCTGCGCAGTACGGTATTCGAAAGGCTCTCGGAGCTGATTCTGGATCGCATGTATCTGGCCCCAGACGCGCCAAGAAACCCTCAGTTCTTTGGCCAACCGCTTCACTCTTCGCATCAGTTGACGACGTAAGCGCCGGCCGTTTTTGTGTCTATAAAAAAGTCCGTAGGGACTCACTTCCACCGCAACTGCCACAGGACACTCTTTGGACAGCAGTCTACTCAGTTTGTCCAAGCCCTCCGGATCTCGATGAACAGTCCCTATTAAAATTAGCTCTTTCACTTAAACCTCAAGGCGCGAGTGGGCGATGCCAAGCTCCTGACAAGCTGAATCGGAATCAAACCACAAAGAACACCACGAGCACCAAAGGATATTTGAGATTGTAGATTTGAGATTGTAGATTTAAATAAACAGGCGGTAGGAGAATTTGCAATCTGCAATCTGCAATCAACAATCTTAAATTGCGTTACTTTGTGTTCTTTGTGCACTTTGTGGTGGAGCCTGCTTACTGCTCTTTTGGCTTGTACTGTTCATAAAGCGGGATTAGTTCCTCAAAATTGGAGATATGATGAGCTGCCTTCAGTTCCTCATTGCGGTAGGAGATAAAAAGTACGCCGGCCCGTTCGCTTGTCTCCCGGTCAACGTCAGAGTCGCCTATGTAGCATGCTTCTGCAGGGGTGATCTCAAAATGGCTAAGAATTTTGTTGAGGGATTCTGGGTGAGGCTTCGGATGACGTACATCGAGTGATGTTACCACTAATTCAAAGTACGGATTAAGACCAAATTTTTCCATAACTTGGCCCATGGTGCGTGTCCGGGCTGTGGCGATGGCAGTTCGGTATTGAGAGCTGAGCCGCTTTAAACACTCCATTAGGCCAGGCTGCAGAGTAAGCAAGTCTATCAGCGGCTGATAGTCCATTTCCTGCCACAAACCCATTGCCTCTTGGATGAGGTTCTCATCGTGGAGGAGGTACTTTAGGGACTTTTGGAGCGTATGACAGTGTACATAGTCGATTTGCTCCTCTGTGAGTGACCCCTTGTTGAAGTGGAGGAGAAACTGATTATAAAGGTGAGCGTTTGCGGTTCGAGAGTCGAGAATCACGCCATCACAGTCAAAGATGGTAGCCTTGATGACTCCGTCGGCGCCGGGATGTCCATTTACAAAACTGGTGTTACTCATCTTCTCCCATAAGTTTATCTCGACTGATTCCCTCCAAAAAACGCTCGTTGCCGCGTCGGTTTTTCTTAACCTGCCGGAGGAACTTTCGCATCTCCCCATCGGGAAACATCGAGTTCAGATCTCGCTCTTTTTCCTTAAAAACCCTGTTAAGATCAACCGCTTCTGCCTCGGAGTCGTTTTCATCCTGCTCTACATTTTCAACCTGCTGTTCGTCCATGCTTTCCTCCGAAATCATTGGCGTATTCCCTGAACCTCAATGGCTTTCAGTGCAAGAAAGGAACATATATTCCCTATTTTCAATAAGTTGTAGCTTCAAGAGGGTTCTTCATTACTCTTTACAGGCAGACTAATATATAATAAGGTCTCATATGTCAAGTTTTCCCCCGAGTTTGCTAGAAATAATGGCCAATATGCAGTGGACTGAAGAGCTTTGAGCCACCCGCAGAGAGGGCGTTGGCAGTCTTTCCTTCAAACGGGAGTCATCTTGAGTAATGGAGTGGTGGAGTAGGGCGAACTTATGAAATCCCAAACTCCAAGCATCAAATTACAAACAAATCTCAAATTCCAATATTGAAGCTCCCTGCAGCAAGCTGAAGTCCCGCTAAAGCGGGATTCGAAATGTAAGGAATAGATTCCATTTTATTGTAGTTCGCTCGCTAGCCCCGCAGTCCGCCTTCGGCGGACGGGGGATGCGCTCGCTGGAGCATTTTCAATGACCAAAACAAAAAACAGGTTTGGAATTTCGAATTTTGGTCATTGTGATTTGTTTGATATTTATGATTTGTTTGATATTTGTGATTTGTTATTTGAAATTTCTGATACTCCGATGCTCTAGTACTCCAAAAATGATCGCAATCTCTACCGCCGAAGTCATGCAACTCCGAACTGGTTTTGAGGATCGGGTTTTCTAGGACAGAATAACCAATGACTAACGAGACAATGACCTACGACATTTTGGTGATCGGCAGCGGCATTGCTGGTCTAACTTTTGCCCTCAAAGTAGCCGATCAACACAAAGTCGCTGTGGTGACAAAAAAGGAAAAAGTTGAAACCAGCACCAACTACGCTCAGGGTGGTATCGCCTCGGTGCTGAGTCCCGACGATTCCTTCGATCTACACATCCAGGACACCCTGAGTTCAGGGGACGGCCTCTGCCATTCGGATGTGGTGGAGATGGTGGTTAAAGACGGTCCTCAGCGTATTCTAGAACTGGCAGATATGGGGGTCCGCTTTCAACTTACCCAGCAAGACTCGGTACATTTTGACCTGGCCCGTGAAGGAGGCCATTCACGCAGCCGAATTGTGCACGCGCAGGACATGACTGGCAGGGAGGTTGAACGAGTCCTGGTTGCTATGGCTGAGGGTCACCCTAACATCTCCATCTTTGAAAATCATATTGCCATCGATCTGATTGTTGAGTGCAACCTCCTCAAACGTGGACTGCTAACTACTCAGCGGCAGGAACGGTGCTGGGGAGCGTACGTTCTGGATACTGAGGGAAATCGCCTTCTTACTTTTCTGGCCAGAGACACCCTCCTTTGCACTGGCGGCGCCGGTAAAGTATACGTTTACACCAGCAACCCTGATGTTGCCACCGGAGACGGTGTAGCGATGGCGTACCGTGCCGGGGCAGAAATTGCCAATATGGAATTTGTCCAGTTTCACCCCACCTGCCTCTATCACCCCCATGCTAAAAACTTCCTAATTTCCGAAGCAGTGCGTGGCGAGGGTGGGCGGCTAATTGACAAACATGGACATGCTTTCATGTCCAATTATGATCCTCTAAAAGATCTGGCCTGCCGTGATGTGGTAGCCCGCGCCATCGATACCGAGATTAAGCAGAGCGGAGACGACTGCGTCTATGTGGATATCAGCCACCGTGATGCGGACTTCCTGACGCAGCGCTTTCCTAATATCTATGAAAAATGCCTGTCTCTCGGAATCGATATCACCAGGGAACCCATACCGGTAGTTCCCGCAGCCCATTACATGTGCGGCGGCGTGCGCACCGACCGACAGGGTCGCACCAGCATCCAGCATCTTTATGCCCTGGGAGAGTCAGCTTGCACTGGACTTCACGGTGCCAACCGCTTGGCCAGCAACTCCCTCCTCGAGGCCCTGGTGTATGCGCACAATGCTGCCGAAGACTTAAATAGCCAGCCCGCCGCAGCCGCTGCAGAAATCTCTTTTCCGCAGGTACCACCTTTGGAGATGCCATTGAACGCCAACAACAGTGAAATGGTGCTTATCGCCTACAACTGGGACATTATTCGGCGTCTTATGTGGAACTACGTGGGTATCGTCCGAAGGCGCAACCGTTTGCAGTTGGCGCAAAATCATCTGGCCCAGATCCAGCGAGAGATCAACGAACACTATCCCAACATAAGCCTCAACAGCGACCTCATAGAACTGAGGAACCTGGCCACCGTGGCGGAGTTGATCGTGAGGTGTGCGCTAGAACGTCGCGAAAGCCGGGGTCTGCATTTCAATCTCGACCATCCCCAGAAAGATGACGACAACTGGCAACACGACACCATATTCCGCCTCGACCAATGGTCTTGATCCGCCGCTATCCCCTTTCCTCCCCCTGACATCAAGAGTCGCCATTGAAGGATGATTTTATCTCTCACAGAGAGCAGAGAGTTCTCAGAGATAATAGTCTCTATTAAAGTAGTAGAAATCGGCTGGTAGAGAAAGATCTCTCAAAGTTAAGTGGGGACCCCTTTTGGTCTCGGATAAGCAAGCTTATCCCCTCCCAAAAGAGATCCCCCCAACTTCCGATGCATTGGGTTCGGCAGCCCCTGCTGCGCAGGGCATTTGGAGCGACTCAATCACCACCAGTTTTTTTGAGCCCACTGAGAATCTTGGAGCCCACAGGGGACTGATGAAAACTCTTTAAATTGGAATCCATTAAATTTTCACTGAATTACTCTAAGCTCCCTCGAACTCAGCGAGCTCATTTATTTTAAGACGGGGGAGATTGGGTAACTCATTGAAATGGTGTCGCGTAAACGCTAAGTAGGGAGTCCTTGATGGTCAGAGTGAGTTTCGCTTACTCTGACCACCAAGGGCTTCCTACTGGTTCTGATGCATGCGCATCAGAACCCCCGCAATGCGGGAGCGTTTAGGTGATGCGAGCATATCAGCAAGTAAGTTGTTCTCTGTGTTCTCTAGTGAACCCGGAGCCAAGGCGAGGGTGAGCGGGCGAGAGCAAAAAATAAGCCCCGGGAGACCCGGGGCTTTTCATTTTCTCCACTTTATAGAGAAGATCAATCTATGGGATTTAGCTCTCTCTCCCTGGGAAACATGGGCAGGTAACGGTAGGAAAGGGAGAGTAGCAAAGCACCGTATGCCAGCACGCCAACAGTGGGTGCCCACTCCGTCCAGGTGGGAATGTAGATTTCCAGCCCTTCGAAAGGCAATACCGGCAACGCCAGGTTCTGAATGGTAAAGACGAAACGATTGATGACTATGCCGGTGCAATTCAGAACACAGGCCACTATTAATAAGACATCATCCTCCCTGGCTTTCGGGATGAGCAGAATAATGGCCGGGAGAACACCGCACACACCCAGTTCAGCAACGAGAAGCCACATACCGTATGGCCCTTGGAATACCTCAGTGAAACTGACGCCCATTTTTGGCAACGTCTGAGTTGCCCACCACCAGGTATCCAGGAATTTCACCACCAGGTAAAAGGTGAGCAGGTACCCGGTGACTTTGGCCAACAGCGAAATGGCCTCACGCCGCACCAGCTGTTTGCGCGTTACACCCTGCACCATCATACACACCAGGATGGTCAGGGCCGGGCCCGAGGCTATTGCCGAGGCCACGAACAGGAAGAAGGTCCAGGGCCAGATGAAAAATCCAGTGCGGAAGGCGAATGGCCGTGCGAACATCACCCCGTAGAGACCACCCAGGGAGCCCTGGTGGAAAAAGCTCAAGAAGGTTCCGGTGGCCGCAAACACCACCATTATCTCATGCAGATTGTGGCTGAAATAGTGGAACTCCGGCACCTTGTCCAACTGTCGGTTTTCAAGAATTAGAGGTATATATTCTACGGTTAGCACAATGGTGTAGCAGGTGATACAGAAAATCACTTCGGTGAGCATGGAGTGCACATTGGGATGCCAGAAAGAAAACCAGCCCCGGATAGGTTGGCCAATCTCCAGCAGCAAAACAAGCTGAGCCCCAGTGTAGCAGATGAAACCAACCACCACGGCCAGGTTAATGATATCCTTGAGTTCCTTCTTACCGATCACGTAAGTAAGAAAACCGGTGAAAAAGGCACCTGCTCCAAGAGCAATGATCGCCAGGTCCGCGGTGATATACAGACCAAAGCCAAAAGAGTCGTTGAGGCCGGTCACATTCAGTCCCTTCCACAGGACCATGAACCCACCCAATACGCCCCAACCGATGACACCGAAGATCACCAGCAACCAGAGGCAGAAACTCTTGAATGAACACCGCTTTACCCCTTCAGGGATTAATGCTGAATCCATGGTTTTCCTCTCTTCTCCATGGTGGTTTTAATCTGGCCTAAATAAAGTTATCAGCCAGTTTGTGAATCCAATCCTGACTGCTCAGGTAGTAAACTTTGGGTTCTGTACCGAGCTTTTCCAGCAATCGGAAGGTATGACGACTCTTGCTCAGCTTGGCCACCTCGCTATGGGAATCCAACAGGTTACCAAAAGTCATGGCCTTGGCTGGGCATGCCTCCACGCAGGCTGGCACGTATTCGCCCTCTTCCAATTCACGGCGCCCCTCTACATAAGCCCGCTCTTTAGCCAGCTGCAAGCGGTGGACGCACATGGTGCATTTTTCCACCACCCCCCGCATTCTGGGGGAGACATGCGGGGTGAGCATCTCTTCCATGGGCTTGGGCCACTTTGGATCCCACCAGTTGAAGTAGCGGGCATGGTAGGAGCAGGCAGAAATGCAGTACCGACAGCCAATACAGCGAACAGGAATGTGGTTCACCAGGCCGGTGTCTTCGTCTCGGTGCGTGGCATTTACTGGACAGACGAAGGTACAGGGCGGGTAAGGGGATGAGTCGCAGTGGAGACACAGTCGGGGCATATAGGCCTGGCGATACTCGGGATAGGGCTTGCCATTGTCGATTTGGTATATCTCCATCCAGGTGATGGAACGCACCTTGTTGCTCTCATCCTCCCGGAAAGGAATGTTATTCTCCTGCTGGCAGGCCACAGAACAGGCCATACATCCTGTGCACTTGTCCAGATCAATGACCATGCCGTAGCGAACTTCGCCTGATTCGTTCCCACTCATTTCGTACCTCATATTTTCAAGATTTTCACCCGAGTTCCCCACCAAGTGTCAAGGCCGGTGACCGGATCCTGCTGGGCCACCAAAATCTCATTTGCGTTGACTCCTTTGCCCTTGATGAAGGAATCGAAAGAAGTGTGTCCCAGACCAGTGGGAATAAAAACCACATTCGGCCGCGCTGCTCCAGTCAGGTGGACGCGAACGTTTAGTGCCCCGCGCTCGGTCTGAAGTGAGACCCGATCACCCTCTTTTAACCCCATGTCGGCAGCGGTCTTGGGATTGATCTCTACAAAAGAATCGTTGCCTTTGAGTTCGAAATTAAAAAGCAACTTGGTCAAGAAAGGAGAATTTGCCCTCGGTCCATTAAGGATATTGATTTTCTCATAAAACATGAGAAGTAGCGGATATTCTTTGGGGTCTCCTGCTGGTTCAAAAAGCTCGAAGTGCGGTAAATAGGTAAGATCACTCCCCCTAATACCGACCTGGCCCATTTTCTGGCTATAGAATTCGAACTTACCCGAAGGGGTTTTGAAGCCCGTTTCCCAGGATGGCATGGCCTCGGAAGTGTCATACCAGCAGGTGTATGCGCTTAGCTTCTCCCAAAGGTCATCAAATGACTCGAAGTTCGGGGCAAGAGCTTGGCCCCGAGTCCCTGTCCACGGTTCGATACCAGGCTCATCCGCCACGCGGCCACGCGAAGCTTTAGCTATCCCCTTAACTCTTTCCTTCAAAGCACTTTCGTAGTCCTGCCAGGGGAAACTCGCTTCAACACTGCCGCCAAGGGACTTGGCCAACTGAATAAGCACATCTCCAGGGTGTCTCGTTTCGAACCTTGGGCTTAGAACCGGTTGGCTTAGACCAAAGACCGCGTATTGCACACCGGGTGGAGTCTGCACGTCCTCCAACCGTTCCAGATAAGTGGGACCGGGGAGGACCAAGTCGGCCATTTGGGTGGTCTCATCCATAAAGGGCGAGAACGAAACAACGGTCTCAATTTTTTCTAGTGCCTGAAGAACGGGCTTGGTATCGGCAAGGTCGTGGACCGGATTGGCCTCGTAAACCCAGATCATTTCTGCAGGATAGAGGTTCCCCTCGCTAACGTTTTTGACAAAGTTATTAAATAGCTGCCCTGGCAAGGGGAATTGGCTCCCTTTCGAGCCGTCCAACCTGGGCTGTTTTGTGTCCCTCAGGCTTGTCGCATCTAGTACTACCTTGGGCCACTGAGCCAGAGGTGGCTTTGGCTTCGTGGTTACTCCGCCAGGCTGATTCAGGCTGCCCACCAACGCGTTGAGGCTTTGCACAGCGAGGAAATCATACATGCTGCCAGGCATCCTTCCCTGGCCCCTACCGCTAAGGGCCACGGCTGGTTTGGTCCGCGCGAACTCCCTTGCCAAAGCAATGATCTTATCCTTCGCCACCTCGGTGATCGCAGCCACCTTGTCGGGAGTGTAGCTCCTCTTAAGTAGTTTTCTGAACTCTTGGAAGCCTGAGGTATGCTGATTAACAAAACCTTTATTGTACCACCCCTCACTCACGATCACTTGGGCAATACCCAAGGCAAGTGCCGGTTCTGCACCTGGTGCAACCGCAACCCATTCATCCGCCTTGGAAGCACTCAGCGATCCTCTGGTCTCCACCTGAACTACCCGGGTGGTACCACCATTGTTCTTGCTGCGCCAACCATCGAAGGCCATCATCATGCGGTTGGGAGCACCCCAGCCTTCAATGTAGCTACTGCCAAAGCTGATTACCATTTTGGCATTTTCCAGGTCATAGGCTAGGGGGCCGCTGTCTCCCTGACTGACAAACATTCCCAGCGATTCTGCGTCTTCAACCGCGGGCATCGTCAGGTAGTTCGGCGAGCCGTAGGCGTGGAGAAACCGGGCAAAGAGTTCCGGGACTGTGCCCTCGCGTTTACCGCTAACACAAACCAACCCTCTGGCTTTTTGCCGCATGTCTCGCAGTTTGGCAGCGAGGATCTCCAAGGCCTCATCCCAACTGATGGGCTTCAGGGTCTCGAGATTGCCCCGCTGGCCTGTTTGCCGCAGAGGTGTTTCGATCCGGCTGGGACCATACAAATACTGGAGCCCAGCAGCGCCCAAGGGGCATATCCCCCCCTGGTTTATAGGATGGGTAGGGTTGCCATCAATGATGACGGCACGCTTTTCCTCAATGAGCCGAACCCTGACGCCGCAAGCTCCGGTGCAGAGCTGACAAACGGTATTCACCGTGGTGGCACCACCTCTTGCCGGTGAAGGCCGCCAAAACCAATTCTGGGACCAGATGGCAGTATCATCTGCCATTTTCCACGGCAACGGCGACAATAGCGTTCCGCCCACCCCTCCTGCTATTAATTTAACGAAGGCTCGTCTGTCCAATTTCATGAGATCCTTCCCCTCGAATGACTAACCTCGTCTGTCCTACTTATGACAGACGTCACAGCTGTTAGATATATGCTCCTGGGCATGACAATCTTCACACACGTACATTTTCATGATTTCATTGGGGTAGCCAGTAAGACGGTTGATCTTTACCGGAGGCGCCTCAGTTTCTTGTTCTACATCCCGATGACATGCCGTGCATTCCATTTCGGCCATCTTTACATGAGCGGCATGAGAGAAAAAGACGTTATCGGGTTGCTTGGAATAAGAGACCCAGGGAATCTCTTTTTCCGGCTCCACGAACTCTGCTACCAGTCTCGCCTCGCTTTCGGTCTCTCCCTGCGGTTCCGCATGGCACTCGACGCAAGCAGCTAGTCTTGGTTTACCGGCATAAGTTCCATCCTCCCGGAAGGAATGGCAATCTTCGCAACTCATGCCCGCCTCCTCCTGGTGAATGGCGTGGTTGTAGTTGATGGGCTGGTATTTGGTGGAATAGAGAATTTGCGGAAATACAACCCAACCAACAAACAGGCCACCAGTCAAGCCAGCTACAAAGAGGACCCAACCAATTAGACCCGAATACTTTTGCTTGTTTTCTCCGGTCATGGAACGCCTCGGTATTTAGATGTGTTGGTTTAAGGAATAAAGGGTGAGACATTTTGGCGAGATCACACTTCCCGTCCTGTATGACTTGCGGTGGGAACGGAGCCCAGATCACGCCAAATTAAGCTTTTTTTCACAAGATGAGTTCGTCTCTTTCTACCGATTTCCTCTACCTTTGTCAAGAGAAAAGCAGTTCAAATATCAGCCTCGTGCTGGTCTTTAAACTGTTACTTTTACTTGCCTTGACACGCGGGCAAGGATTTACTTATTCTGGGGTAGGGTTATCCAGTTTTTGAATCGTCATGCTCAACTATCTTCTGGTCATTTGGCTTCGCCGTCAATAGGGCTAGCGCCCGTCATTTGTGGTCATGTGGCTGCGCCGTCATGAGGGCTGGCGCCATTCATTAGGCCTTACGGCCGTCATTAAGTTGTTTTAACGCCACAAAGAAGGTTAACTATGAATGACAGCGCAGCGAAACTGGGAACCCGCTTGCGGGACTGAGCGGAGCGGAGCGAGCGCGAAGAACTGACCCAATGACTAAGAGTGGCGAAGCTTGCTCCTACAGAAATACTATTAATCGATACCCGTCATGTAGGAGAAACCTTTGGTTGCGATCAAAAAAGTAATGGGCTAATTCATGGTAGCCAGCAGCAAGATAGACTCGTTTCAGTTTTTATCCTTTTAATGCTGAATTCCGACTCCTGGATTTTAGTCCTTTGCTTACGCCTTGTGCCTTGTACCTTGTGCCATATGGCCTTGGAACAGGCTGTTTATTTTGTAAACTCCAATGTTCGTGGTTAACCACGCAAGGATTGTGTTATGGACCTGCGTCGGCTAGAGGTCTTCTGCAAAGTCTATGAGCTGAAAAGCTTCTCTCGGGCGGGAGAGGCCTGCCTGCTCTCACAACCCACCGTTAGCGAGCACATACGCTATCTGGAGACTTTTCTGAATGTGCGCCTTTTCGATCGTCTCGGCCGTGAGGTGGCGCCCACCCGCGCCGGAGAGATCCTCTATGGCTACGCTCGGCGCATGCTAAACCTGAGACGAGAGGCAAGCCGAACTCTTGAACTCTACCAAGGAAAAATGTCTGGTGACCTGGAGCTAGGTGGTAGCACCATACCCGGCCAGTATATCCTTCCTGCCCTTATCGGCAGCTTCAAAGAACGTTTTACCGATATTCGCATCAAGCTAATCATCGCCGATACCATGAAAATCACCACCATGGTCCTCGAGGGGGCGTTGGAACTGGGAGTGGTTGGGGCCAGAATGAAGAACAGCAAACTGCAGTTCGACCAGTTGTTTGACGATGAACTCGTGCTGGCAGTGCCGCCTGACCATACCTGGACATCTCTAACTGCCATCGGGGTGGAACAACTCTCCGAGGCCCCATTTATCATGCGCGAACATGGGTCAGGAACCAGGATGATGATGCTGGAGATTCTCGAGCGAGCAGGCTTCGACCCCCTAAAACTAAACGTGGTGGCAGAGATGGGCAGCACCGATGCCATCCGGCAAGCCATTAAAGCTAAAGTCGGGGTGTCCATTCTGTCACGTCGTGCCATCGCTGACGAATTGCATTTTAAACAACTCCACTACATCCCCATCAAGGACCTCATTTTTACCCGCCACTTTCATCTGGTCACTCACAAAAAGCGCTCTAGATCCCCGGTAGGACAGGCTTTTGTCGAATTCCTGATAGAAAACCAAAACAAATTAAGGAATTGAGGAATTATGGAATTAAGGAATTCAAGATAGCGCCTATTCACTTAGCTCCGTAAAAAATCTCCTCTCCCCTTGAGGGGAGAGGATTAGGGTGAGGGGTGAACAATTAAAATATGGTAGGGCCGGTCTCCGTACCGGCCTATTTCTATTCTTCCTCTAATTCCTTAATTCCATAATTCCTCAATTCCATAATCCCTGAATCCCTGAATCTCACATCTCACATCTGTTTAATATCCCTTTGCACTTGACAAAACCTTATCTATGTGTTTATTAAAAACGCCTTTATGCTCACATTTACAGCCGCTCTAAACTTTTCCCTTTGCGAGACTGAACATGTAACGCCATCACTTGAGTGGGACAAACAAGCGGCACTTAACGGAACAGTGATAGAATGAAACGCACGTATCAACCAAGCAACACTAAGAGAAAAAGGACCCATGGCTTTCTGGTCCGAATGCGTTCAAAGTCGGGTCGGAAGGTAATTAGCCGCAGAAGGGCAAGGGGAAGAAAAAGGCTCGCCGTCTAACAAGAATGGGACGGATTGGCAAGAGTCAGAAAAATCAAGAATTTGCCCAGGATCCGTATGGCGGCGTCGGCTCTGTTGTTAAAAAAACGACATACTTTCGGGAAACACGAGCGATTACGACGGCGGAAGGACTTTGAGCTTACCTTCCGCCACGGAAGCCGTCGCCACACCAAAAACTTCACCATCATCCTGAGGCCAAATGCCCTGCAGTTCTCGCGTCTGGGGGTTGCGGTTGGTAAGAAGGTAGGGAACGCAGTTAAGCGAAATCGAGTTAAACGCTGCCTTCGCGAGTTTTTTCGTTTACATAAGCACAAGTTGCCACCATCACATGATCTGGTGATAATAGCCAAAAAAGACGCGGCAACGCTTGCTTATCATGACGTGCGCGAGGAATTAGCGGCCGTGCTGATTGAAAACAGCTGTCTATGATCAAAGCCATTTTGCTCGCATGTATTCGAGCCTACCAGCTCATCATTTCGCCATGGACGCTCCCGTCTTGCCGTTTTACCCCCACGTGTTCTGATTTTGCTCGCCAGGCCATTGCCACATTCGGTGTAGTGAAAGGTGTGGCCCTTGCTACCCGACGCCTCCTGCGCTGCCATCCGTTCCATGTCGGCGGTTACGATCCGGTCGACAACTATCGGTGATTCGCTTCTATGTACGTCTTTCAGCGGAGCAACAGCGGTTGTCTCTGCTCTGGTTCAGTCCTGATCAAAGGGCTGGCCCCTGAATGTGCCTAAATTGACTGCGCCGAAATTCTGATCTGCGGCAGGAGCTTTAAAGCATGGAAAAGCGTGTTCTTATTGCAATTGTGCTCTGCATACTAGTGCTCGTCCTGTGGGAGAAGTTTTTCATTCCGAAAAGACAACCAGCCCCGCCCAGCACTTCACCCACGGTTGAGCAAACCCCTACTGCCCCAGCTCAACCTGAAAAGGTAGAACCTGCAGCTGCTCCATTACCCGCCAGCCAAGCACCCGCAGTGTCAACACCATCTTTTCCAGCCCCTGCCACTCACACCGGTCGGGATGTGGTGGTTGAAACTCCCCTTTACCGTGCGGTGTTTACTGAGACTGGCGCTCGACTTAAAAGTTTCGTGCTCAAGCACTATCGGGAAACCATAGACAAGGACTCGCCTGGGAAGGAACTGGTCAAGACTAGCAGGATAGAGGATTTGCCCCTCTCCTTCAATTTTGTAGATCGCCCGGTCGCAGCACTGAACCTGGCCCCTTATGTGGCCGACCAAACATCTGTGACGATTAGCGACGGCCAAAACCACACACTTACCTTCAGCTATGAAGCGCCAGGTTGGTTGCGAATAACCCGTCAGTACCTGTTCCATTCGGACAGCTACCTGTTCGGTCTCACTGTGAGCGTCGAGAATCTGGGCAGCCAGCCTTGGGAAAATGCCCCCACTCTAGGCTTAATTAACCTGCCCCTCGCCTCCGGAGGTGGTAGCCGTTACACCTTTCAAGGGCCTGCCCTCCTGATAAACGGTGAATTGGAGGAAGTGAAGTTCAAAAAGATCACAGGGGAGGAAAAATTTCCTGGCCCCATTGATTGGGTAGCCTATACTGGCCAGTACTTTCTCATGGCCTTGCTACCTGTGAACCTAACTCCCAATCATGCTCAGCTAAGAGCCCTGGATACTGCCACTCAGATGGTGGAAACCACTTTAATTGGCCCCAAGACAGCGCTTCAACCTGGAGTCCAGCAGCAATTTAGCTACCAACTCTACCTCGGACCCAAGGAGGTAAGTACCCTCAAAGCCGCTAACCCCCTGCTTGCCAAGGCGGTTAATTTTGGCTGGTTTGACATCATTGCTCAACCACTGCTTGTGTGTCTGAAGTTCTTCTACCGTTTATGGCCCCACAACTACGGGGTGGCCATCATCTTGCTGACCGTTCTCATTAAAATTCTTTTCTGGCCCCTCACTCACAAGAGCTATGTGTCCATGCAGGCAATGAAGAAACTTCAGCCCAAAATGAAAAAAATAAGAGAGAAATATAAAGATGATAAAGAAAAAATGAACCAAGAGGTTATGCAGATGTACCGGACACATAAGGTGAACCCCGTAGGGGGATGTTTACCTATGGTCTTGCAGATTCCGGTCTTCTTTGCCCTCTATCGGCTGCTTTATAGCTCCATAGCCATTCGTCATGCTCCTTTTATTTGGTGGATTAATGATCTTGCCGCACCAGATCGACTGCCTGTGGGCTTCAATATCCCGTACCTGGGGGGGCTTCCTGTACTGACCGTGCTTATGGGCATATCCATGTTCATCCAGCAAAAAATGACGCCCACCACCGGTGATCCCAGACAAGAGAAGATGATGCTTATGATGCCAGTAATTTTCACCGTCTTTTTTGTGAACTTTCCCAGTGGCTTGGTGCTTTACTGGTTGGTTAACAACGTTCTGTCCATTGGTCAACAGCATTACATCAACAAGAGAGCAGCATGATTGTGACCGTTGGTAACTACTACCTAAACAGTGCTCTCATCCTCAACCACTGGACTGTAAATTACGGAGGAACCCATGTCTGCCAAGGAAATCGAAGGGAAATCAGTTGAAGAGGCCATTGAAACGGCCTGTCAACGTCTGGACCTTCCCGCAGATCAATTAGAAATCGAAATTCTCTCCCACGGATCATCTGGTATCTTCGGTATCGGCACTAGAAATGCTAAAATTATGGTGTCTCCCAAAGAGCCCAGTGATGAAACCTCGCTTAATGAAGCCAGGGAAATCCTGGAATTTATCCTGTCCCACATCCAGGTCCCGGCCACTGTAGAGGCCACTTGGGTGGAAGATCGAATCAGATTGGACATATCCAGCAACGGCTCTGGCCTGCTTATAGGTAAGCGAGGCCAAACCCTCCACTCTATGCAATACATTGTCAACAAGATATATAACCGACGCGCCTCAAAAAAAGCCCACATTATTGTTGATACGGAAAATTATCGTGAGAGGAGACGCAAGGCACTTACCGAGGTGGCCATAAACCTTGGAAATCGAGCCAAGAAATCTGGCAGACCGTCAAGCAGCAGCCCTCTGAGCGCCTATGATCGCCGTCTCATCCACCTGGCCCTAAAGGATGATCGCCAGGTGCGGACCAAGAGCAAGGGGGATGGAGCGTTGCGTAAAGTGGTAGTCTTCCCCGTGAAAAAAGAGCATTCTCGTGCAAAGCAGAAAAGATCACCTGACTCCTCGGCCCAACCTCCATCCGAGCCCAGCGGTTCCGGGGAGCAATGAAATTCTGCGATTCTTTTGAGGACACCATTGCCGCTATCGCCACCCCAGTGGGAACTGGTGGTATTGGCATCATAAAAGTCAGCGGTCCTGATGCCTGGGCCATCGGCCGCCAGCTGTTTCACCAATCCAAGTCCCCGGAAGTCATACAATCCCACCACCTTTATCACGGCCACATAACTGAGCCCGAAACTGGAAAGACCGTGGATGAGGTGCTCATCAGCTTCATGCACGGACCAACAACCTACACTCGGGAAGATGTGGTCGAGATCAACTGTCACAGCGGCCTTGCAGTACTTGACCGCATCCTCGAACTGGTGCTTCGAGCTGGTGCCAGGTTGGCCGAACCTGGCGAGTTCACCCGCCGGGCTTTCTTGAACGGCCGCATTGACTTGACCCAGGCGGAGGCGGTTTTAGACCTGCTTAACTCCAAAACCAGAAGAAGCCTCCATCTTGCCAGCGAGCATCTCAGAGGTGGGCTGCAAACCATAATTACCGAACTGCGCAATCAACTTCTGGACCTATTAGCCATGGTAGAGGCAGCCATCGATTTTCCGGATGAGGACTTGGAAATCCTGGAAGAAAAGAACTTGGCTGCACAGATCCGGGAGCAGGTGCGAGATCCCATAAGGCATTTGCTAGACCATTATGAAGACGGCCGGATTTTGAGGGAGGGGCTGTCGGTGATTATCGCCGGCAAGCCTAATGTTGGAAAATCCAGTTTGCTCAACAATCTGCTGCGTTCCAACCGTGCTCTGGTTACTCCCGTTCCTGGGACCACCCGCGACGTTATTGAAGAAAGTTTAAGTCTGAGGGGAATCCCTTTGAGGCTGGTGGATACAGCGGGTCTTCGTCAGGCTGACGATCTCGTTGAACAGCTCGGCATGGAGTTTACCAGAGAGCGCTTAGCACAAGCGGATTTGGTTTTGTTCGTTCTTGATCGAAGTACGGCACTGACCTCTGAGGATTTGAACATTTATGATGATATTAAAACCAAACCCCTACTCATTGTTCTGAACAAGAT
>WOR8_10008723_pt1 | contig 16653 bp, 14 predicted proteins | sample DeeMarSeWOR38_10_FD_19890 | JGI IMG/M metagenome (IMG submission 19890)
CAACCTGTATCATTCAGTGCTCAAACGAGTATGTTGACAAAGACAAAAACTATGTAACCTCCGCCTTGGAGTACGAAACTATCTGGGCCAATGGGGCCAACTGCGGCATTGATGATCTTGATGCAATTGCCGAGATTGACAGATTGTGCGACGACTACGGCCTGGACACCATAGAGACAGGGTGTGCAGTTGCTGTGGCAATGCATGCCGGGGTCAAAGCTTTTGGCGACGCCGCCGGTGCCATCGAACTTATACACGAAATCGGCAAGGGCACGCCTCTGGGACGCATATTGGGCAGCGGCACTGCGGTCACCGGGCAGGCTTATGGAGTTTCGCACGTGCCGGTAGTAAAACGCCAGTCCCTCCCGGCTTACGACCCGCGGGCAGTGAAAGGCATCGGTGTTACCTATGCCACCACTACCATGGGCGCAGACCACACAGCCGGGTATGCAGTAGCCACCAATATATTGAAAGTGGGTGGATTCGTAGATCCTCTCAAGCCTGAGGGACAGGTTGATCTTTCTAGAAATCTCCAAATCGCCACCGCAGGAGTTGACGCCGCAGGGCTCTGCGTATTCGTCGCCTTTGCCGTTCTGGACATTCCCAGCGGCCTAGAGGCAATCCCCAAGATGCTCAACGCTCAATACGGCTGGAATCTGACCCTGGACGATGTGATGGAATATGGCAAGCAAATAATAAAGACAGAATTAGAATTCAACAAGGCTGCCGGCTTCACACCCTCTGATGACCGACTTCCTGAATTTTTTGGCAAAGAGCCGCTGACGCCTCACAACGTGGTCTTTGATGTAACGGATGAGGAATTGGACGCGGTGCTTGACTTCTAGAACGAACCACAATTGACTCGTGATCAGGGGGCCTTTGGCCCCCCATTTTTTCAACTTTCGGAGACTTCATCACAGCACAGGCCATAAATCCTAAATTCTGAATCCGAAGCACGAAACAAACCCAAAATCCGAATTTCACCCATTTTTATTGGATGGATATATGCGTGTAACTGTACTCCTAGGGGGTCCCCTTCGAAATGAGGCAGGAGAGAAGCGGCAACAGTTTGAGGTGGAACTCCGGCCTGGATCTCAGGTTGAAGACCTGCTGCCTCGCCTTGACCTCCCTCAGGACAGAATAAAAATAATCATGGTAAATGGCCGTGGGGCCACCCTGTATACAGAGATCAACGAAGGAGATCGGGTGGCTCTCTTCCCACCGGAACTGGCCTTTAACACCTTTGTTTCTCTTGGCTTTAGGAAGGAATCGGTGGAGGCAAGGGAGGATTAGAACATGGGTAGTTGAAACCCGCGACTCCGAGTCAGGAATCCAAAGCCCAAGACACAACAACATGCCTAAAGTTCGAAATTTGGATACGATCATACACTTAACTCCGCATAGATTACGATTGAGGGCCGGGATTTTCCCGAAGCACCGCATGTGGCCAGCCTTGGCCATCTACAATAGATAAAACTGCCCCATATTACTGCGAAGGCTGGCTACATCCGCAGCTCGGGCTGCCACAACTTTTGGTCCGGTAGACCTCCGCCCGGCAAGAACAGCAGAGCGAGCGGAAGCGGAGGGAAGGTGCCAGCCCTCTAGATCTCTTGCGGAGTAAAGTCAATGGGCGCTATTCGGATTTCGGATCTGCCGAGTTCGAGTCAGAACCAAAGATGAAGCGAAAGCATTCTACTTTTCGCATTTTGACCGTGGGAGACAAATATGGTTAGGCATGTGGTCTTTTTTAAGTTCAAGATTTGGCATTGTAAGGATGTTCTTTTTCTCATTCTCAACAAAAATCTGAAATCTACAATATGATCGACACTCACGCACACCTAAATGAAATTGAAGAGATAGACTTCGCAATCCAGAGGGCCAAAGATGTTGGCATCAGAGCCATTGTGGCTGTGGGAATGGATCTGGCCTCAAACGTAACTACCATCAATCTGGCTGAGCAGTTCCCTGATATGATTCATCCTGCAATTGGCTATCACCCATGGTCAATAAGCACTAACACCATAGAGGAAAATCTAAAGTTCATCGAGGAAAACCTGCCGAGTTGCATCGCTTTGGGTGAGGTTGGAATCGACTACAAAAAAAAGGTTAAGAAGCCGGTCCAGTGGGAGGTTTTTTCAAAGGTTCTCTCCCTAGCAATCCGGCACAATCGACCAGTTATTGTACATTCACGCTTTTCCCACCAAAGGTCACATCAGCTGGTAAGGGATTCGGGAATCGAAAAGGCTGTATTTCACTGGTACACCGGCTCCCTGGAGACTCTCAAAAAAATAATGGATGATGGCTACTATATCTCCGCCACCCCCGCCTTAGCTTATAGCCCTCCGCACCAGGCCGCTGTGAAAGCCGCACCCATAGAACGGATATTGGTGGAAACCGACTCTCCGGTTGAATATCAGGGAAAGGTTTCCGAGCCAGCCGATCTAACCATGACCCTCAGAGAACTCTCGAATCTAAAAGATATGGAAAGTGAGGAGGTTCAACGAATCACCACCTCCAACGCCAAGCAGTTTTTTGACCTATGAAGTTTTTGGTAGACAGAACCAATATTTCGCCCACGAAACTTCGGCTTCTTCCTAGTAATATCCCTCTATTCCTGGTAATCTCTAGTTGTTGCAGGGTAGCCAAGAGCTCTATAGGCTGGCTATTTAGAATGAGCTACTGAATGTGGAAATCTAACCATGTAAATGAGGCAAGATTATCGCAATGAGGATGATGCTCTATGCGGGCAAGGGCGGTGTGGGCAAGACCTGTGTAGCCGGCGCTACCGGAATTATCACCGCACGGGCGGGTCTCAAAACCCTGGTCATGTCCCTGGACCCGGCCCATAGTCTAAGCGACGCTTTCGACCTGGACCGCTCTCTCATGGACAAAAACCGCGGCCGCCCCATCCAGGCGGGTGACAATCTATGGGTCCAGGAACTCGACGTCCATGAAGAAATCAACAAATACTGGAGTGAGGTGCACAGCTATATTTCCCTTTTACTCAATACTTCGGGAATCGATGATATACTAGCTGAGGAGTTGGCCGTCTTGCCTGGCATGGAAGAGTTGAGCGCACTCCTGTACATAAACAAGTATGTAAAAGACCAGCTTTACGATGTCATTGTTCTAGACTGTGCGCCTACAGCCGAGTCCATAAGATTTATCAGCATGCCCACGGCCCTGGAATGGTACATGAAAAAGGTCTTCCGCCTAGAGAGGAAGATATTTGGCTATGTCCGCCCAGTGGCCCGCAGGATGGTTGACATTCCCCTACCTGAAGACAAATACTTCGCCAATATTGAAAGTCTCTATATTCGCCTCAAGGGAGTTGATCAATTGCTTACCGATCCTGAGACCACTTCCGTGCGTCTTGTTACCAATCCGGAGAAGATGGTGCTCCGAGAGACCCAGCGAGCCTTTATGTTCTTTAGCCTACACCATACTTCCATCGATGCTATTATTGTCAACAGAGTATTTCCATCCGGACTCGAGGAAGGTTACTTGAAGGTATGGGGCAACAACCAGCAAAAGTACCTGGATCTGGCCGAGACCTATTTCAATCCACTTCCCATATTCAAGGCGCCGTTGTACGACAGCGAAATTCTCGGCTACGAGAAACTTCTTGAATTTGGAGAGAACCTCTACCAGGGCCAAGATCCAACTCAAATTTTTTTCGAACAGAAACCGTATCAATTCTTGAAAAACGATGAACAGAATTCCATAAAACTCCACCTTCCTTTTATCACCAAAAAGGAGATCGATCTGATTAAGATTGGCGACGAACTCATAATCAAGATAGGAAACTTCAAAAAAAACATCGTACTTCCTCGCGCCTATGCTGTGTTAGAACCGCGCAAGGCTCTACTAGAGGAAGACTATCTTTTGATTGAATTTGGAGGGAGCAGTGAGTAAGCCCAAAAAAGAGGAGAAGAGCAAAGCCCGAGTGGAGCACAAGACCTGTTGCTGTCCCTTCTGCCTCTCGAGTAGAATGATGGAGGAGGCAAAGGAGCAATACAGCGGCTTCTTCACTCATCTCCGGAATGCCAGAATTGAGGTTCTCAGGGGCTTCAGGACTTTGATTGATGAAAGAATCTCATCACTGGAAAAACAGAAGAAAAAGGTTACAAAGGTCAAAGTCGAGTGAGATTTGCGCGGAGCAACCCTACCTTTTAAAATAACCTGTTCGGAAATCATAAAGGCATCTCCTGAAGCTCGCGCCAGGATAAAGTTCTATCCTGTCTGCTAACCGATCTGCCAAGCTCCTCGATCACATCATCAACATAGGATTTTTGGCGCATTCCAACCAGAACAGTCGTTATTCCCAGGGTGGACCGCAGTGCCCGCAACGCCAACTGGCTCAAGGTCGCAGCCTCGGCCCAATCCGCATCCGCTGAGGACACTCTTGCTTTGGTCCGGGCTACATTTTCGGCTGCCTGTTCCTGATAGACCGAAGAAATGGCCCGAAACGCGGCCTCGAGTATTTCCTGGTGCGACCGTATCCAGGGGAAGAGCGATTCTGTAAGACTTTCCTGCTTCTCCAAGAACTGCACCACGCCTCTCATCCGCGGTGTAAAATAGTATGATTGAAGTTCTTGCCAGCGTTCATAGGTGCCAAAATTCGACCATTGTTGCTCCAGGACTCCACCAATGGCGACTTGCTCTAGAACCTGTGCTCGTAAAGATGGCGTCAGGCTGAGTTCAGGGAGAATTTCTTGCTTGAGCAGTTCTTCCGAGTGAATGAGATCACCTATACGCTGAGAGATCTCAGCTGTGCTCGCAGCTCGAGCTGCCTGGACCTCAGCCAGGCGAATGAGTCTGTTATCGATGATTGCATTCAGCGGTCGATTAATGAGCGTACTCAGATTCTTGTCGCGGGCAAACTGGACAACACTCTGCCCGTTCGATTGATTCGCTTCTGTAATTCCTCCTGTCTCCAACAGATTCATGGGTAGCTGAATGAGGCGAAAGTGGTGCTTGGATGAAAGGGATTCCGCGATTTCCCACACTCTTTCCAAAGAGGTGAATTCCGGATCGGTAGCAGGGGAGGGGAAGGTATTGGAGCTAATGCCATAAAAGCTGATTCGACCTTGTTCCACTTCGTGCTCCAGGTGCTCGAACGCACGTCTTATACGGCTGTAGTATTCATGCCGAGCCTCCTCCAAGATGAGACCCGTTTTAATGGCCCAGCTGAGATAATATTCGGGATTGTGGAGAAGATAGAAATCCAGACAGCTGAGTCGCAATCGTTCCATACTCCGGGTAAGTTGATCTTCCAGAAACTGAGGATGAATGCAGTGTTCCAGTCCATCTGTGTAAAGTACCAGTTCCCTGAAAGGGCTTCCTTGCCGTTTGCGTTCCTGGCTGAGCTCATAATTCTGCCCCTGAAGATAGCCGACCTTGGACACTACCACCACTGACTCTCTGGAAATGTCGCCTGATGAGGCTAGGTCCCCTAGAACAGCTCCGACCAGTGCCTCCGATCCACCATCTGCATAATTTGAGCTCGTATCAATGAGATTAACACCAGCTAGCAGTGCCCTCCGCAAGGCTTCTCGATGCTCGGCAACGGTTGAATCCACACGATAGCAACCGAATCCTGCCTGGCTTACCAACAAGCCGCTCCGGTCCAATTCGCCATAGTGGAAGGAACTGTGCTCTTGCGCATAGAGCTCCGTACCCTCGGGTGTGGCAAAGCCATCAAGCACTTTATCCTCCTATTGAAAACAGCTGAAAAGTTTTCTCGTAAGGTAAGTTGTTCCCTCAATAAAATCAAGTGATTAAGATAGACTGTATCTCTATTTCCGCACTATGTATAACAATACTGATAAGAAACAATCTTTAACCCTTGACTATTTGCGCTATATTTACTACTAAGGTAGTAAATATGTGTTGGAGGTGAAGAAATGGCAGACACAGCGTACACCATCAGGCCCTTTCCACAAGAGTTGCACCGCAAGGCAAAGGCCACAGCAGCACTCGAGGGGATCACTTTGAAAGAACTAATCTTGAAAGCATTGGCCGAGTATGTCGACAGACAACAGAGTCATATGACCGGGGGCAAGCCAACTCTCGAAGAACTGCTCCTGAAGTGTGAAGAGGACTTGGAGAGAATTGTTGGTACTACAGAAGCAAAAAGGTTGGGCAAGTGGCGCGAATTCAAAGGTAATTACTTGAGACTTATCCCTTTTGTCCAGTGGCGTTTGAGAGCTGCAAATGAGAAAATTATCCATAAACTTGAGAGAGAGGGTGGTCTGAGTTTGGAAAGAATAGCACTGGATTATTATCCGGAATTTTTCAACCCAAGTGACCTTCAGGAAGCCAGGATAAAATTGGGAATCAAGGAAGAATTATGACCAACATTGATGCATGTTGACACTGTCCTGATCATGACAAATAGAAATTTCAACTATTTTAATAAGTTTATAATAAAATATTATAAAGTACAGATATTTAAATAATCAAAGGAGAGCAGTAAAAAATGACTAGGGTGCGCGTGAAACCTTATGGGGCGTGGGTATCCCCAGTCACCTCAGAGCTGATCGTATCTGAAACCGTATCGCTAGGACAGATCGTTCTGGATGGTAAGTACATATACTGGAGTGAGTCCAGACCGGCAGATGCTGGTCGCAACGTCATCGTGCGCTGGAGCCCGGACTGCAAGACCGATGATGTCACTCCAAAGCCATTTAATATCCGTACACGCGTGCATGAATATGGGGGCGGGGCCTACATTGTCTCAGATGGGATCATTTATTTCTCCAACTTTGCTGATCAGACGCTGTATCAACAGGGCCCCGACCTTGAGCCTCAGCCTCTAACCGGGAAGACTGCAAGACGGTACGCAGATACGGTGGTGGACACATACAGAAACCGGCTGCTCTGTGTGCGGGAAGATCACACTGTTAGCGAGGGCGAGCCTGTCAATACTATTGTTGCCGTCGGGCTCAACCATGAAAAGGAAGAGCGGGTGCTGGTCTCCGGTAATGACTTCAATGCCGCACCTAGAATCAGTCCCGACGGCTCTCATTTGGCGTGGCTAACATGGAACCATCCTAATCTCCCTTGGGATGGGACTGAATTGTGGTTGGGTGAAATACAGGCCGATGGCTCGGTGGAAAAACCCCAAAAAGTAGCAGGAGGCATCAATGAATCCATATTCCAGCCGGAGTGGTCACCTGATGGCGTCCTCTATTTCATCTCTGATCGGACCGAATGGTGGAACGTGTACCGCTACCGCCAAAATCTGGTGGAACCGGTGTGCCCAAGGGAGTTTGAATTCGGCAGGCCCCAGTGGCTGTTTTCCATGTCAACATATGGTTTTGAGTCCACCGATCGGATTATTTGCGCCTACACAAGCAAGGGAACCTGGTTCTTGGCCAGCCTTGATTGTAACACTGGAGAATTGGAAGAAATCGCAACAACGTACACTGAAATATGGAATCTGCGCGCTTCACCAGGACAGGTGGTCTTCTGCGCCGGTTCCCCCACACAGACGCCCTCCATCGTTAGGCTAGACCTTGCAAACATGCAGTTTCAAACACTCCGGCTTGCCAGCGACCTCAAGGTAGATAAGGGTTATCTTTCTATCCCGGAAGCCATTGAGTTTCCAACGGAACACGGAAAAACCTCACACGCTTTCTTCTATGCACCTCAAAATTGTGACTACCAACCACCGGACGGGGAACGGCCGCCGCTTCTGGTCAAAAGCCACGGTGGCCCCACTGCCGCCACCTCAACTGCTCTAGCCTGGGAAATCCAATATTGGACCAGTCGAGGCTTTGCAGTGCTGGATGTAAACTATGGGGGCAGCAGTGGCTACGGTCGTGCTTATCGGCAGCGATTAGAAGGACAGTGGGGGATAGTGGACGTGGATGATTGCGCTAATGGGGCACGCTATTTGGCGAAACAGGGTAGGGTTGATAGCGAGCGGTTGGCCATCCGCGGCAGTAGCGCTGGCGGCTATACGACTCTCTGTGCTCTTACCTTCCGTAACATCTTCAAGGCTGGCGCCAGCTATTATGGAATCAGTGATCTCGAGGCCCTTGCAAAGGAAACCCGGAAAGGCAAGATATTTATCGTGAACGTTCACCAATCCATTTTACTGATTTGCTTTCCTGTCCGCTTATACTTTTCCAGGGACTCGAAGATGAGGTGGTTCCACCGAATCAGGCCGAGATGATGGTGGCTGCTCTCTGTGGCTTACGTCCCGTTTGAAGGTGAGCAGCATGGTTTCCGCCGAGCTGAGACCATCAAACGTGCCTTGGACAGTGAACTTTATTTTTATTCTAGAGTTTTTGGCTTCGAGCTCGCAGAAGCGGTGGAACCGATTGAAATCCACAACCTCTAACTTTCCTAGATTACTGCATTCTTACCTAAGAACTTAAGATCCCATAATAGTGCCTACTGCTTACTATATTTACTGCGGTACCACCTCCAGGTCAGTTCCAGTCCCTCCTTGAGGCTGTAGTGAAGTTTGTAGTCTAATAGCTCTCGGGCCCGGGAGATGTCGGCAACAGACTCCCGAATGTCTCCAGGTCTTTCTTCTGCTCTTCCAGGCTCACCCTCCACACCGGTAAACTGGGAGATGCTTTCCCAGAGACTGTTAACGGTCACAGAACTGCCAGTCCCTACATTAATAACCGCTCCAGCTATACTGTCCCGGTTAGCAGCCAGGAGATTTGCCTGAACCACATCGGCTACATAAACAAAGTCCCGGAATTGCTCCCCATCTCCGAAGATGGTGGGTAGTTCGCCCCGGACAGCTCTATCCATAAAGATTGATATCACTCCCGAATAGGGTGAGGTAGGGTCTTGTTTGGGGCCGTAGACATTGAAATATCTGAGACAAACGGTCTCGAGGCCATACAAGTCACTATAGAGAAAAGCGTAGGTCTCCCCGTGCAACTTGCTGGCAGCGTACGGGCTCAAGGGCCTGGTTTCCACATTTTCCTTTTTGGGAAGTTGGGGTAGATCTCCATAGACAGCGCAGGAACTGGCGAACACTACCCTCCGAACGCCGGCCCGACGAGCCGCTTCAAGAACATGGAGTGTGCCGAGATCGTTTACCATTGCAGCCTCGATAGGGTCCTCTACGGATTTAGGTACTGAGACCACTGCCGCCTGGTGAAACACCACCTCCACTCCAAGCATAACTTCCTGAAGCGTGTCGAAATCCCGCACGTCTCCTTGCTTGAAGTCAATGTCCCCCAGAAATGGTTCTAGATTCTTCAGAAATCCTGTACTCAAGTTGTCCAGAACCCGCACCTGCACACCATCACCTATCAAACGCTCGACAAGATTTGAGCCGATAAATCCCGCACCACCAGTAACAAGACATTTCTGCATTTTTTACCCTTCAGTCGAAAGAATAATACTCCCGAAAACGGCGATAGAGCCTACCCAATTGCTGCCTTGAATCCCGGTAATAATCTTCCTCCGGCAGGTCAATCCATTCAGCAGAGACCTCATCTTCTTCCGGTTCATTTGGCCTGGACTCGAGCACCGAAGCTGCAAGCTTGAGGCTGCCGTCATAGCGCACAAGGCCGCAAAAGCGCTCGCTCACCCTTTTGTCGAGCGGTGGCCAGCCCCAAATGGAGGGGTGATAATCTCCGTAGGTCTTCCAGACCCCCCCCATCATTTTGAACCTCCTCAACCGGGTCAATACCTCTGCTGTTATTTGGGCTGAGTCCTCCTCGCTGACCAAGAGAAGATCAGCTTCGCGCCTGAACTCACGGCTGCTGGTCTTGGGCAAAACAGGCTCAGTGGCCACACCGAGATCCTGAACGAACACAGGTATATTCCCCAACCATCCAACAATACAGCCGAGAAAAGGCGGAAGCGCCGCATCTAGGGGATCTTCCGCCCAGGGTACCCGGCTTGGCGGAACGTGAATAGCTAAATAGTCGAGATACTTAGCGACCAGCTTCGGTTTAAGGCCGCCGCTCTCAGTGAGATCGTTTACATGCAGACCCAGAGTTATCGGTATGGTATCGTCTTTCTCCTTGAGAGTCTCGGTCATTGCTTGCAGCCAGAGCTCCGCCGAGAATTCATCTGGGGGAATTGACCACAGAGAGGGTTCGTTGCCCAAATTCCAAGCGGAAAGGGCAGGGTGTCCAGACACAGCGTTTGTCAACTCCCGTAAGAAGAAAATTTGCGCTTCTATGATCTCAGAATCAACGTACTGATTCATGATCTGGTTCGTCCGAATCTTGTCCATGGAAAACACTTTATATTGACTTCGTTCAGTGGAAGCCAGCAGCATCCATGGCGGCAGCCAATTCAAGCCGTTCATATGTCCGGTAAAAAGGGTAACCATCACATTGAGATTCCTGTCACCGGCCATTTCCAGGACTTCCACCAGCTGGTCCAGCACGGCTGGGGGAACAACCCTGGGTTTGGGCTGAAAGTGCTCCCAAAGCGGGAAGATCCTGACGCAGGAAAATCCCAATTCGCTAATGGTGGCCATATCTTCCTTGATTGAACTTCTGTCGAACTGCCGCCACATGAACATGGCCGTTTTCTGAGGCCAGTAGTTAGTACCGAGAACAAAAGGTGTTTCTGTCATATAATCACCATTCTATCGATCGAAACAAATCCGAAATTGGTTCTTTCGACTAGTCACCTGAAGGTGGGGCCCCGATTTCACATATCAAATGTGCAAAACGATAATTCCCAGTTGACTTTTTAGCTCCCCACTTTTTTAGTTTGTTCGTTTCGGATACTGGCAATATGGAGATTGCTCCACCTCACCACAGTTCGACGTCCAGATCCCCCACTTCCTCAATACTCTCGGGTTGCCATTGCGGCTTGTCGTCCTTGTCTATAACCCGAGCTCGTACACCCTCAACATAATCAGGGTGTGCCAGAATAAAGCTGGCTGTCTTGAGATCGGCTTGGAAAACCTCTTCCAGCTGCCTCCCCTCATTGTGCCGCAGGAGCCTTAAGGTTACTGCCACCGCCGTGGGAGAACGCTCGGCGAGTCGATGGAAGACCCCGTCGCATAGCTGCGTTTGAATGCTACACTGTCGCAAGGATTCTATAATCTCCACCATGGAACTTTTGCCAGCAAAATAGGCGGCAACCCACTCGTCCATCTCGGGTTTGGTGGGGATATTGCTGTCAAAAAAATGGACCAGCGCTGCTAGCAATTCCTCTGCTGCTGCAGATCTTAGCTGGGAAAGGGTTCCCGAATATCCCTCCAGCACTGTTATGAGTTCAGACAACTGCTCCGATTTCACCAAGTGGCTGGCAAAACCCACGCGTACAGCCTCTGCCCCGACCATCTCGTATCCGGTAAGACCCAAATATTCAGGGTAGCCTTTCGGACACTTGGCAAACATCCACCCTGTGGCTCCAACATCCGGGAAAAAACCGATTCTCGTCTCTGGCATAGCCATGCGAGTACGCTCCGTGGCCAGCACCAGGTCAGCAGCAGCAGCCAGTCCCAGTCCCGCGCCCATGGTAATACCGTCAGCGACGGCGATGAGCGGTTTTGGGAAACGATGGAGCCGCAAGCACAGATCGTATTCTTCCTTCAAGATCTGATCCGCCGTTGGGGAGACCTTCTGCTGTACAGCCTGTGCAAGCGCTTTAATGTCCCCACCGGCGCAAAATCCCCTTTCTCCCGCACCAGAGAGTAAGATAAACTGAATGCTTTGATCGGTCTCAATCTCGTCGAGCGCATGATCAATGGAGCGAATCATTTCCAGGTTGAGACTGTTCAGCACACGTGGCCGATTGAGGATAATACTCATCATGCGAGCATGTCTGCCTACTAGGATAGTTGGTTGCGCCTGGTCTCTCAATTCATTCATAGTTGACCCTCAAATTCAATACCCCATATCACCGCAAGATCGCGGCTGCCTGCCCGCAACGCTCTCGCTTGCAAGGCGGGCGGGGAAAGCCGCTCCCACAGCAGAATCTCTGACTTCTGACCTATTCTGTCCTCTTATTGCTGCTTACTCCTTACTGCCTAATGCTTACTGTTCTCTCGGCCAACTCCAACGCCAGTTCCTCAATAGTCTGACGATTTTCCAATTTTCTCCGCCACCCGGAAGGGATAGCCTCTACACCCAAATAGGCACCGGAAATAGCTCCAGCCATTGCACCGAGGGTGTCCCGATCTCCGCCATGCATGATAGCACAATCGAGGCAGTCCTCGAAGGAACGAGGACATCGCACGAAAGAATAAATGGCGAAGGGCATGGACTCCTGCACGGCAACGCTCTGGCCTAGCTGTTTGGCAGCGAGTGGTGGAGCGACACTTTCGCTCAGCAATTCTTCTAGGAGCTCCATTTTTCCCCGGATTTCACTGGTACGAGAAAAATCAGTTAGTTCCCTGACGAACACGTGCAGAAGAAATTCCTTCTGTGGGTCGAGCTTCACTGCTTGGGCAACAGCCCGGGCCTGTAATGCTGCACCATCTTTCCCCACTGGATGCGAGTGAGTTACTTCAGCCGAATCACAGGCATGCTCGTAAATCTGCAGGGAGCCATGAAAGAACAGACCCAAGGGAGCTATGCGCATGGCAGCCCCGTTCCCGAAGGAGCCGCTACCACCGAACAAACTCTGAGCCGCTTGAGCATAAGGAATTCCCAATGTACGTACCATAGAAAAGATAGTTGGAGGTCCGGTTGCATATCCCCGCCAGGGTTCCTGTTCAAAGTTGCGCCGAAAGGTCTCTCCAAGGTCCTGCCCATCGAGATAGCCTTTATTGACAAGAGAAGTTGCCAAACCAATCGCCATAGCAGTATCATCCGTGTAACGAAGTTCTGTCACCCCCTCGACCACCTGCGAGAGCTTGTTTCTCTCTGGGTAATAAAAGGCAAGCTCACCAATGGCATCGCCGACAGCACTTCCTAGCATGGCACCGAGGTACTTGGCCTCAAGAGTGGGCTTGGTCATATTTGCCCCTCTGGATTCTGATTCCTTTATACTATTGAGATATTGTGCAAGTGTAAATATAATCGAGTCTCTTTTGACATGCACGTCATATTATTGCGGTGATCATTTGCTTTACAGCCTGAGTGCACTGAATGGCCGAGCGGAGATACTCTCTCGGCGAATCCGCCCCTGAAAGGAAAATACACACAACTCCTTCCCGAATTGAACCACCGGGCGTGCCACCGTAGTCCTTGAAGCATTGGTGGGAAGTCAAAACTACAATGAACTATCTCTCTTTTCGTGCAGTGAGAAAACGATGAACGTGGCTTATCAAATCAAAAACCTCAGAAACTTGATTAACTATTTGGTGCAGAACTCTGGATTGATTTCCGCGCTCGTAAAACTGGCGCAAAGAGAGGGACATCAGCTCTATCTGGTTGGCGGCTTTATACGTGATACTTTGTTGGGTCGGAGCAGTAAGGACCTTGACTTTGTTAGCCGGCGAACTTCAGAGCTGGCGAAATCTCTAGTCAGGGAGACTGGCACCAGGCTAGCGCTTATAGATCGGAGATTTGGCACTATCCGACTCATACCTCCTGCTGAATTAAATGAGCTCAGTGACTTCTACCAGGTTGACCTTTCTCCTCTAAGGGGTTCATCGATTGCTGCGGATCTCAATCAGCGCGATTTCACCGTGAATGCTCTGGCGGTGGACGTGTCAGCATGGCAGTCTGATGGCACCTTCCACCTATTCGATCCTCTCGGTGGACTTACTCATCTCCGAGCAGGACGGTTGCAGCTCTGTTCTCCCCGTTCTTTAGAAGACGATCCCCTCCGTATCTTGAGAGCATACCGCCTGGCAGCGACCCATAATTTTACTCTCGAGGCCCATACCCAAGACCGCATACGTGAAATGCGTCATGGACTCAAACGGATTGCGATAGAGCGTATCAGGGATGAACTTGTGCTCATCCTCTCCACCACCGACTCTCTCCCCATCCTGCGAGTCTTGGACGACGACAATGTACTGAGAATACTGCTGCCGGAATGCGAACCCATGAGGGGCTGCAGTCAAAATGACTATCATCAGCAGGATGTTTGGCAGCACAGCATTGCAGCGCTGGAGGCTTTGGAATTTTTCCTGGCCAAACCCCAGGAATTACTGGGACGGTATGCTGACGAGGCTTTACCGATTCTTGCCCAAAAGATTGCAGGCCAACGAACTCGAGAGATCATGTTAAAATTTGGGGTTTTGCTCCATGATATCGGCAAACCGATTTGCCGCACTGAAGACCAAAATGGTGGTATCCACTTCTACGGACACCAAGTCGCTGGGGCTAGACTGGCCGGCTCCCTTTGCGCCCGGTTTTGCTTTAGTAACAAAGAAATAGACTTCGTAACGCAGCTAGTTCGCCAGCATATGCGCATCGTCCAGCTATTCAGTCTAAAACGGACCTCACGGAAAGCGCTGAGTCGTCTGTTCAAACTGGGGCCTGAACTTTTCTGGCCGCTCCTTTTCCTGTTCGGTTCAGACTACATAGCAACAAAAGGTCCTCGATCACAAAAAGGTGACATAGGGCCACTTCGTCATCGAATAGACAGGTGGCTTGATTTCTACCACATGCAGCTGAAACCAAGGGAGGGTAAGCCTCCTCTGGTTAGTGGGCACGAGCTTATGAACCGTCTAAATCTTACCCCTGGGCCCACTGTGGGAAAGCTGCTGCACACCCTGGCTGAACTACAGTGGGAGGGCCGGATAACTAGTCGCGACGAAGCTCTCAAACGCGCAACTCAACTGCTCGAGAAGTGGATGAAAAGAAGGTAGAAGACGGAGGACAGATGAGAAGTCCTCTGTGGGAGCGGCTTTCTTCGCTGGCGTCGCAAGCGAGAGCGTTGCGGATAGGCAGCCGCGATCTTTTCTTTTGAACGATTTCTACGACTTCAACGATTTGATGAATAAACGAATCGACGAACAGCTCCCTGCCGCTGAATTGAAGCTCCCTGCAGTCTGCCTGCGGCGGACAGGGAATCTTCAAAATGTAAGGTATGAATCCATTTCATTGTAGTTCGCTCGCTAACCCCGTCCTCCTCAGGCGGACTAGGGGGAATGCGCTCGCCCTGTTGAATTTCCCGAAGGGAACCCTATTCAACAGGGCGAGCTGGAGCATTTTCAAGTCTGACTCATTTTCCTTGACGCCCACTATCTTTTTGACTAGACTTACCAAAGTTACTTTAAATACTTAATAATATGAAGAAATTAGTACATTCTGTATTCAATCACCTTCGACAGAGCGAACTAAGACTCGCCAAATCAATTCTGCGTTGGAAGGTACAGAAAGAAGATTTGCCCCTGCCAGACAATGCCGAATTAGATATCGCCGCCTCCCACCTCTTGGATGAGGCCCGGGAAATCGCCAAGAAAAGAGGAAAGAAGCTTTTGGACGTTCTCAGGGAGGAGGCAAAGGAGTTCTTCAGTTCAAAGCCCCCGTAAACCACGGATAACAAAGAGGAGAAAGAATGCTGTCCGCAGAGGATTTCTTCGATTTAAGTGACTGGGCCCACCCGGAGCTATTCACAGGAAAAGAGCCCGTTTGGCAGGCTTTTTCTCACCTCAAATCCTATCTCTCTGATGTATTACAGCCCAATTTGCCGGAACTCAGCCACTCCGGTCCGGTGTTACAGAAAACGGTTGTTCTGCAGCAAGGAAAAGTTCTCACTTCGGGGTTTGAATTACGCCCAGGTGATGCCACCAAGGGGAACTATCAAGTGATCCGGGAGGGAGTGGTACTCGAGGGCGCCGCTGTTCTCTATGCAGGGGCTTGCCTGATGGACGGTAATATTTTCATAGGACCTGGAAGTGTGGTGGAGCCTGGTGCCCTGATTAAAGGTCCCACCATCATTGGTGCTTACTGTGAAATCCGTCAAGGTGCTTATTTGCGTGGCAACTGCCTGGTTGGTGATCGCTGCGTTGTAGGCCACACCACTGAGATGAAGCACTCGGTCATGTTGCATGGTGCCAAGGCCGGCCATTTTGCCTACATCGGCGACAGTATCCTGGGAAACCGCACCAATCTGGGCGCAGGAACGAAATTGGCGAATCTCAAAATAGTACCCACTCAGGTGAGTGTAAAGGTGGGTGAGAAAATACACGACACTGGCCTGCGAAAATTCGGAGCCATTATTGGTGACGATACCGAGACTGGCTGCAATTCGGTCACCAACCCTGGTACCCTGCTAGGCCGTCGTTGCTTGGTATATCCGGGCATATCCGTGAGAAGTGGATATTATAGAGACCGCTCGGTTATTCGTTAGGTTCCCCTACCGAGCTGAGAATCAAGATGTTTTGCTATTAGCCTTCAATACACCTTACTGTCTAAGGTGTCTGTTTTTTTAGTAATTATTTTAGTTAATTATCGAAAATTTATCGTTGACAAAGCGGAAAGGTTCAGCTAGTTTGTAAAAAGCCTGCAACAGAGCTGCTAGTTGAAAGGGGTCGTCGTCGTACCCGCCTTACATAAAGGTGGAGGACTGGGTGAACACTTCTGCAGGGAGGAGGGAGGATGAATAAGAGCCAGCTGATTGAACGCATTGCAAGAGAGGAGGGTATTACGATAAAAAATGCTGCCAATGTAGTGAATGTAGTTTTCGACTCCATGGCTGATTCGCTCGCCAAAGGTGACCGTGTCGAAATCCGGGGTTTCGGCAGCTTTAAAGTCAAAAGTTACAACAGCTATCAGGGACGTAATCCAAAAACAGGAGAGATAATTC
>WOR8_10009104_pt1 | contig 16647 bp, 18 predicted proteins | sample DeeMarSeWOR38_10_FD_19890 | JGI IMG/M metagenome (IMG submission 19890)
CGCGAGGACGAGATAGCCGCCCCGCCCGAAGTGCAGCGTGGCTTTGAAACTGTACGCAAAGCAATTGAAGCAGCACGGGGTGCCATGAAGCCGGACACGCGGGCTGGGGAAATCGATACGATCGCGCGCGCGATCGTGACCGACGCGGGTTATCCGGAATACAAGCACGCGCTCGGTCACCAACTCGGGCGCGTAGCCCACGACGGCGGCGCGCTGCTCGGCCCGCTGTGGGAAAAGTATGGCGATTCGCCCAGGCTGAAGCTGGAAGTGGGGCAGGTCTACACCATCGAGCCGGGGTTGCCGGTGCCGGGCTATGGGCATATCGGGCTGGAGGAAGATGTGGTGATGACGGAAGCGGGGGCGGAGTATCTGGGCGAGCCGCAGCGGGAGTTGGTGTTGGTGAGAGGTTAAAGCATCCAAAGTTAGGTTCAATTGCTGATATAAAAGGAAGAAGATGAAATACGCGACATTGGAACTATTATGTTGTCCAACCTGTCAATCCACACTTAGATTCAGCAATGAGCCTGAGAGTGGAATTATCGACGATGGACGATTGCTTTGCACACAGTGTGAACGAAGCTATCCCATCCACAATGGAACTGTTCATTTCATCGAGCCGCAGGAACTTGAGGGGCCGAACAGTCACTTTGCACGTTACTATGATCGTCTTGCTCCGTTCTACTCCCTTTTCACCAAGCTGGCATTTCTTCCTTTTGGTGGAGAACGAAAAGCACGCGAAGAAATCCTTGATCGTTTGAACTTCAACGGTGGCCGCACCCTGGAAGTATCGATTGGGAATGGTATCAACCTTCCTTACTTTTTTGAGTCACCGAACATTGGCGAAATCTATGGCCTGGATATATCACTCGGTCAATTGTCTGGCTGCAAGCGTTTGCTGAATAAGAAGGGCTGGCAAGTGGATCTGTTCCTGGGAGTGGCTGAAGCGTTACCTTTCAAGCCAAACACATTTGACAATGTACTACACATCGGCGGAATCAATTTCTTTTCGGACAAGAAGCAAGCTATTGACGAGATGATCCGCGTAGCAAGGCCGGGAAGCAAAATTGTGATCGCCGATGAAGCTGAACGCCTAGCGAAACGGGTCAACAAGTCTATTGATATTTCTTCTCCAGGGCAGGGTGTTGGCGAGATAGAAACTACGATCATTAATCTTGTACCCAAAACAATGAAAGAAATTCGCGCGGAGGGTATCTGGAAAACACATGGTAAACATCATGGATATTGCCTGGAGTTTATAAAACCGACATGAATTCAAAAAGGATATTTCCCTGCAGCGCTCTGGTATTTGGTAGTTTGATCGCCCTGACAGGAACAGCGTGTGTCGTCATGTATGTGCTCGAAGCCGTAATCAAAAGGTTAGGAGAAGGAGACCAATCTTTGCTGTTCTGGTACTTGCCGTTTCTATTCGTAGGGCTGGTCGGAATTGCGGTTGGTGCGGGTATCGGGATTTGGGGAGCAATCCGCTTGAGAGAAATTCGGCAACAATATACTACTCCAGATAACTGACAAATAGCTGCAATGCTCCGTTCTGCTTAATGAATTTATAATTAATCTAAGTGACAAATCCAATCACCTGAGCAGGAGCCTTCCATGAACAAATTCGATGAGCGAAGAAAAGAAGCGCGCAAGCTGGTATTGAAATTTACGCCCGTCTACAATTTGGATAACGGAAAAATTATAGGCTATCTACGGGATCTTACTCTTCAGGGCGCGCTGGTGATCGGCGAAAAGACGCTGGATGTCGACACACAGATCAACCTGGCAATTGAACTGCCAGGGGACCTGCCTGATATCATAACCAAACGCTTAACGATTTCTGCTCGCGTCGCACGCTGTATCGAGGACGAAAACCCAAACTCTTACAGGCTCGGTTTTGAGTTTATAGAAATCCAGCCTGAACAAACCCAGATTATTGAGGCGCTTTTGGAACGGTATCATTTCCGCCATAGAAGATATGACTGGCAAGATCCGGGGGCAATTTGATTATGGAAACCAAGAAGGCCGACATCAGATGTCGGCCTTCTCTATTTTAATGAGTTATGTTCTATTACCGTTCTGCCAAAATAATCTCGCCCTGTCTTTTGGGATTTTTCCCCACAACCCCGGTGTAAAACTCACGGATGATCTCAAAATCAACCTGTAAGTCGCCGCTGGGGATGAAGTTGGGGCCTACCCCGATGATTTTATTACCGTAGTCAAGATAGGCCATCGCGATTGGGACTTTGGCTTTAAGTGCAATGTAATAAAAACCAGTCTTCCAATGTGGCGTTTTGCCGCGCGTACCTTCGGGGGCAAGACCAATAATCAGCTCTTCATTTTTTTCGAATATGGCAGCAATTTGATCGACCAGGTTAGTACTCTCACGCCTGTTGACCGGAATCCCACCTAAAGAACGCATCAACGGGCCTAACGGTCCGCGAAAGAGCGAATCTTTTCCCATGAAGCGAATCGGGAGTTGTTCTGCACCCATGAGCAACAACAAGAGTCCGAAATCCCAGTTGGATGTGTGCGGTGCACCGATCAGCACATAACGAGTAAGTCTGGGATTGAGCACATGTGTCCGCCAGCCGATGAAGCGCAATATAAGGTGCGCTAGCTTTTTAGCAAGGGGGGTTTTTTGAATTCCGTACGCAAGAGCCATAGTCTGTCCTTTAAAAGTAAAGTGGCTTATTCTATAACACTTTCAAGCCAAATCGTTCTGTTGTTATGGAATTGTAGGGATTGGCTGTGAATATTCAAAAAGCACCATCTTGCGAACTGCATAAGCCCTATGAGAATGAGTTGAAAACAGTCAATTGATAGCCATCATGCAGATTGCATCATCGTATCAGGAACCTTCCTGAATAGCTGATAAGCAATTTCATTTCCTAATGGGTATAACGGCAGCAAATCTGCGCGATAACCCTTGGTTGCATAATCCTGCATCAACTGCACAGCTCGTCGCAGTACACTCCTGTCCCATCCCAAAGGTAGACTCATCAACTCTTCAAGTGCCGGGTGCGGATAGCGGCTATGCGTTCTGCGATAGATGTTCCATTCCAGTTGCCAGGCATCCAATTCCCCATATACGGAAAGCGCGGTAAACAGGCCCTGCTGCAAGTGTCTTACCTCGTGAATGACAAGCGTGTACACGCGTGTATTGTTGAGCGAAGTATCATAGGAATAATAACGAGTATTCAGATTGATGTTTCCAGTAATTGTCCACCAGGTCGGCTTGGAGCGTTTGAAAGCAATTTTTGTACTGCGAGACTGCAAGAATGCGACGGTCGCATTTCCTTCATTCCCGTATTTCTCAAGGCCATCGAACAATAAATTCAACCAGGTTGCGTGATCCATGTATACCTCACACTATATTTACAAAACAGATACTTTTACTCTTTATAACCTAAGTTTAGGAGTTGCGCACTTGGGCAGGAGAAGCCTGAAAATCAGGGGGGAGCACGTTCCTCTGATTTTCGGTACATTTTCAAGAACTACATATTTCCTAAATATAATTGATAATAGCACTCTTTACGATAGTCCCTGATAGCACAATCAGGTAGAATCCAATTACATCAAACACTTCGAGGAAACATGCAAAAAGTTGCCATTCTAGGCATTGGACAAACAAAAGTAGACGAACACTGGGACAAATCCCTGAAGGAACTGGGCGGGGAGGCTTGCTTTGCAGCCATGCAAGATGCCGGGATAAAAAAAGCGGATGCACTCTTCGTCGGTAACATGCTCTCACCCCTCATCAACGGGCAGAACCAGCTCGGTACGTTCTTCTCAGATTGGATCGGCCTATGGGGTCACGAAGCCGTCAAAGTGGAAGCAGCCTGTGGGTCTGGGGCGGCAGCGCTGCGGGCCGGGCTGATGGCTGTCGCTTCAGGTGAGATCGAATCCGCGCTGGTGCTCGGGGTTGAGAAGATGACTGACAAAGCTGGTCATGATGTCACTGCGGCACTGGCTACCGCTGCCGACGCTGATTACGAAGTCGAGCAGGGAGTCTCGTTCGTGGGTATCAACGCGCTGGTCATGCGCCGTTACATGCACGAGTTTGGGTGGAAGCACGCCGATTTCGCGCCCTTCTCCATCAACGCACATACCAACGCCATGCACAATCCGAATGCGCGCCTGCACATGAACATCACGCTGGAGAAATTCGAAAGATCAAGCATGGTTGCCACTCCTATCAATTTACTGGACGCTTCGCCGATCGGGGATGGGGCCGCGGCTGTGGTCATTGTCCCGGCCGAGAAAGTTAGTTCTGCACCCGGGCGACCCCGCATCGTTCTCTCCGGCTCTGGGGCTGCTACCGATACCATCGCCGTTCACTCCCGAAAGGACCCACTCTTCCTGTCTGCAGCGTATACATCTGCCAAACGCGCCTATGAAATGGCAGGGGTCACGCCGTATGATATTGACCTGTTCGAACTGCATGACGCCTTCTCGATCATGACAGCACTCTCGTTGGAAGCCTGCGGATTTGCCGAACGAGGCCAGGGACCGAGGCTCGGCCTGGATAACGAGATCAGACCAAGCGGTAGGATGCCCGTCTGCACACGTGGCGGATTAAAGGCCCGGGGGCACCCGGTCGGCGCAACAGGGATGTACCAGATCGTGGAAATCGTCCAACAACTACGCAGCGAGTGCGCTGAAACCCAAGTCGAAGGCGCAAAAGTCGGTATGGCACAGAACATCGGCGGCAGTGGTGCTACAGTACTTACGCATATTTTGACTGTTAGGTAGAAGGTCAATGCGCGAATTACAATTGTTTTCTAATGTAAATAAGTTGATTTTGAACTAAAATTGGCATATACTACGTATCACTTACCTGTAATCTGCGAAAGGATGTCAAAATGGATGAGAGAAGAAATCGGGAACGAAAAGATTTTTCCTATTACATGCAGCTTGTTGACAGCGACACGCAGAAAATGGTGGGGCATCTGGTAGACATCAGTTCAAACGGCTTCAAGCTGGATAGTCAGGCGCCTATTCCCCTCGACAAGGATTTCCGCCTTCGAATGGACCTTACCAGCGAAGTAGCCGATAAGCCTGCCATGGCATTTGTGGCGCGCAGCAAATGGTGTGAAGTTGATCCGCTTGACCCCTTTATCTACAATGTTGGTTTCCAACTGATCAATATCTCACCAGGCGATCGTGAAATAATCAATCGGATGATAGAAAAGTACGGGAAAAAAAGTAAAGAAGATCGCATTGACAAACGCCGCAGCAATCTCTGGTAAAAACTTCCATTCTTTAATAACAGGGAACTCCCGCAACAGCTATTGTGGGAGTTTTTCGTTGCAGCATTTCCTCAATTGACATACAATACCAACATGCGAGATATTCTCAGCTGGATCATACGCTTCGTTATTAATTTGATCGCCCGTGTGGAAATAGAGGGCTCCGAAAACATCCCCACTGAGGGCGGATTTGTAATCGCCACCAATCATCTGGGTCGCCTGGATGCTGCGTTACCTTTCTATGCGCTTGAAGGTGACTTTATTTTTATCATAGCCGAAAAATATGAGCATCACTGGCTTTTTGGACCGATCGGAAACGCGATGAATGGTATCTGGATGGACCGTTTCAATGCAAATGTTGGCGCGATCCGCAAGGTTTTGAGCCGTATGAAAGCCGGCGGCATCCTGGTTATTGCACCAGAAGGAACCCGCTCGAAAACCGAAACTATGGCAAAAGGGAAGCCGGGCGTGGCCTACCTTGCGTTGAAAGCCGGTCTGCCCATCGTTCCTGTAGGACTGATAGGTACCGAAGACCGGGTGGTCGTTGAGCGGTTAAAACAATTCAAAAAGTCAAGAATAAAAATCATCGTAGGGGCGCCTTTCAATTTACCACCTATTCAAAAAAAAGATCGTGATGCAAATTTGAAGCAATACACCGACGAAATCATGTGCAACATTGGAGCTTTGCTGCCAGAAAAGTATCGTGGCGTATATGCAAATCATCCGCGCTTGAAAGAACTCCTGAACTGATCCATCAGAAAAGATCCCATAATGCGCTACATCCTTCGCACCCTCATTCGTCTCCTTTTCAATCTCATCGCCCGCGTGGACGTAAGCGGATATGAACATTTACCCAAAGAAGGCAACTTCGTCATCGCGACCAACCACCTGGGGATTGTAGATGCGCCGCTTGCTTTTTATGCGCTTGACCGCTGGGATCTGTTTGTCTTGATCGCCGAAAAGTGGGAGAGAAATCCCTTCTTAAGGTGGCTCGGAAAGTACTTCAATTTTATTTATATCGATCGCTTCAATCCGGATATCAAAGCTCTGCGAAAAGTCATAGCGTTGATGGACGAAGGCAACAACCTGGTCATCGCCCCCGAAGGCACTCGCAGCCGGGTCGGGTCGTTGATCGAAGGGAAGCCGGGCGTCAGCTACCTGGCAACACGCCTGGGGCAACCCATCATCCCGGTAGCTATCGCAGGGACTGAAGATAAAGTCATCTTCGGCAATCTCAAACACCTGCGCCGCAGTCACATCACACTAACGGCTGGCCCGGCGTTTACCCTGCCACCACTTCCGCGCAAAAACCGCGATGAGCTCTTGAAAGAATATACTGATGAAATTATGTGCCGCATTGCCGCATTGCTGCCGGAGAAGTACTGGGGGGTGTATGCTGGGCATCCCAGATTAACGGAATTGCTGCGGCCTTAAGCCCAATTCCGTTTCTGTCAATCAATATTCTCAAACGTATCGTTTAGATTGAGATAGAACAGATCTACATCTAGATGGGGGAATAACTTATTGATTTTCTCACGCGCTTTACGCAGGTCAACTCCATGGCGCTCATTACTGCCTTCAAGCCCATACGCCCCACAATCTTCTTTATTAATAAACCCAACTTTTTTATCTGATGCAACCGGTCAGCAATATCCACCTATCGGATAACATCATACACATCATATACCCCGCCTGCGATGGCAACCCGGTCATAACTTTGTTCTGGAATATTTTCTCCAACCAATCGTTTAAAAACCTTGCAAACGATAATCCATACAATGCACAACAATCGTTTCACAGTGATTATCCATTGAACCTCCTATAAAATTTCGCCTTCACGACGTTTCAAGAACTGCCCCATACCGCGTTTCCCTAGCCACTTTTCATCATCCACAATCAACTCTCCACGCAGGAAGACTTTTTCGGGGTAGCCAACCAATTCCCAGCCTTCGTATAGGTTGTGATCAGTGCGGTGCTGTGCGTGCGCCACACCATATTTTACTTTCTTCTCCGGATTCCAGATGAGGATATCCGCATCGGAGCCGGGCAGCAGCGTGCCCTTGCGTGGGTACAGGCCAAAAATCTTGGCCGGGTTGGTAGCGTTCAACGCTACAAATTGATTGGGCGTCATCTTCCCGGTTCGCACACCATAGGTCCACATGATCGGCAAGCGGTCACCCACACCAACCAGACCATTGGGAATCTTGGTGAAATCATCCACGCCCAGCTCCTTGCCAGGAATTGCAATATTTTTGTCCTCGTAAACGATTGGCTTCGTACCATCGTAGAAGAAGGCGCAATGATCGGTGCCGATGGTCTGGATAGTGCCATCTACCAGACCGTCCCACAGACGGGCATTGTCAGCTTCCATGCGCACGGGCGGTGAGCAAATCCACTTGGCACCATCGGGACGGCGCAAATGGTCGATCGTGAAAAACAGATATTGTGGGCAGGTCTCACCCATCACCTTGACACCGTGCTCACGCGCATACTTGAGCATATCAACTTCACCCGCCGCATTCATGTGGACGATGTACAGCGGTGCATCCGCCACAGACGCCATACCTGCTATCCTTAAACCAGCATCTACCGCACCCCAGGCCGGCCTTGATAAAGCGTGCCATTCAGGGGTGGTATGCCCGGCTGCCAACGCTTCGGGGATGAGCGCTTCGATAACGTCACCGTTCTCAGCGTGCAGAAGGGTCAGCATCCCGTTTTCTTTGGCAATCCGAAGCGCCTTGAAAATACTGCCATCATCCAGGCGCAGACGTCCGTTGTAGGCCGTGAAAACTTTGATAGTGGTGATGCCCATCTCCACCAGGGATGGGATGTCTTTTGCAACATTTTCATCAAAGTGTGTCAAGTTCATGTGGAAGGAGTAGTCGATGGCGGCTTTCTCGGCTTTTTCGAACCACAAGTCTACTGAATGCCTGAAGCCTTGCAGTTCCTGAACTACAAAGTCCATCACGGTCGTCGTACCACCAAATGCGGCCGCTTTGTGACCGGTGTAGTGGTCATCCGACGAGACGGTGTCAAACATCTCCAGATCGAAGTGGGTGTGCGCGTCCACCCCACCGGGTAGAACCAGCTTATCGGTCGCGTCCACAGGCTCGGCATCCGGGATTTGAAGCGATTTGCCGATCAGGGCGATTTTTCCGTCCTCGATCAAGATGTCCGCTTGATAAGTTTCAGATGCAGTAATTAGCGTCCCGTTTTTTATAAGCTTCGTCATTCTTCCTTCTCCAATGGCATGAAGCCTTTTCCAAACACGCCCTTGGCCGGAACAACAACCACAAACGCGTTGGCATCGGCTTGAGAAACCAATGCTTTTAGTTGCGGAATTTCGGTAACAGTGAGAGCACACATGAGAACTGAATGGTTTTCCCCGGTAAAGGCCCCTTTTCCTGAAACAACCGTTGCCCCACGCCGCATCTTTTCAAGGATGCGGTCAGAGACTTTCTGGGGTTGATCGGTAATTATAAAGGTCATGATTTGCTGACGGCGGCGTGACAACCTGTACCAGGGTAAGCCCTCTTTAGATGTTTTTTCGCTATCACCAGTATTAAAAAAACCATCCGGCAAACCAAAGCGCGGGAAAACTTCACCCGACGAGCGTTGCAATCCAACTGTGAGTACCCCCATTGCCACCACGCCAGTGAGCAACACGATCACGGGTAACACCACCCAAAGTCCATCCAAAGGGCCTATAGCTGCACGAGAAACAATTTCAATTAAGGTAGCCGCCGGGGTAGGAAATAACGCCAACCTTGCAAACCAGGTCAGGCCAACTGTCAGGTATATCCAAAGATAGTTGCGACGCAGGCGACGCCCTAGCGCTTCGAGTTCCGAAATCTGGAACTGAGGATGCAACAGGCTTTCCGCCAAAGACTCTCCCCAGTCTGCGGATGGCTGGAACGGTGGCACAAGCATGGATGCGAAAAAATCCGTTTCCATCATGCGCACACGATATGACCACAACTCATAATAGCGGTAACGCCGGGCTTCGATAATCAGGAACATGGTCACCAGCAAAAGATCGAGCAAGATGACGAAATGCCCATAATCTGTTTTTGTGAACGCGAAGGAGATAACAGCCCCTGTGGTGACAACAGCCCAATTGGTGGTCGCATCCAGGCGCTGTCGCCAAACATTAGCGCGCGAAACTTCTGCGCGGAAAAAATGCACCATTGCCGTAGTGAACTCGCTAGATTTGAGTTCATAGCCGCGATAGGTCCAGACAGGCTCCGGGTGCGAGTGTGGATGTGAGTGCTCAGTTGGGTCTTGTTCTGGCATCCTGCTCCTTTATTTCATAATCTTCTTGCAAATCTTTGATGCCGAGTAATGCGATCAAGAGAGATGGATCAATATCATCCGGCATATCTACTTTATACAGTTGCCTTTGTTCAGCCCTTTCGCGCAACGACTTCCATAATAAAGCACGCTCATCGGACTGGACAACGAGACCGTTTAACGTCTTGGCCCTAAGCAAATATTCCCCCGTTGTATACAGGAAGGTGAGCCGCCGCCACTTTTCCGCGACGATGGGACTGCTGAGGCGTTCTAAAGGCCCGATCTGCACCTTGAAGTATTCCTCTTTCGCGCGCGGGTGGTCTATTTCATCCTTGAGCAATTCAGCGCGGGATGCCAGTTCGTGCCCGCGCACCGGAGCGACGAATTCGATCTGTCCGCCGCGCTCGCCAAAGCTTCCGGGCTGGTAAAAGGCCAGGTAGTCTACGGAAACAACTTTGGGTGCAGTACGAAGCGGGATGCGGTACCAGCCCAGCAGCCGCGCGATTTCCATGTCACGCGGTGTTGGCAGGAGACAGACAAGGACCAAGTCCGAGGAAGCAATCATGGCTATATTATAGTCGCAAGACTTCCGAAGTCTGACCTGCTTCTACACCGTTTTAGGAGTGTTCCGCAAAGACTTCGGAAGTCTATTCAAAAAAACGGGAGCGCTTGCTCCCGTTTCTAGCCTTTACTCGACAGGCGCTGTCGGACTGACTTTGTGTATCTTCGCGATGATCTTTTCCCGCTCAGCCTTGTTGCTGGCTTCAGCCAGTTGGGCGCGCAGTTTCTTGATCTTGTCCTTGCGATGCCGCCGGCGTTTGATTTCACGTTTACGTTCACTTGCCATACGTACCTCCTGAAGTTATTTTGTCATCCTTTTATAGATTGAGTGGGAGGAATTGTCAAGGCACGCCATTACGCTTCCTGGTAACAAAACCACCAGGAAGCGTGCTGCTAATCACATCAACCCGACTTCTGCGTTGAATTCTTCGATCAACTCATCGATCTCTCCGACCTGCTGTTGGACATCTTCCCAGTAATTCGGCTGGTACCACATTTCCTGGATCTCTTCGTAGGTTTTGCCCTGCTGCTCGACCCAGGTGAAGTACTTCAAATTGTGGACACGGCGGCCGCTCGGTGTATTCACCAAATTCCTGATGCATCTCGTGGATACGGGAGCGGTAGAGTTCCATCGAGTCGGTCAGCACGGTCAGCATGATGTCGTTCTCGCCCATCTCGTAGTATTTGGCAGCTTTGATAGCTGAGAGCACATTGGAGATACCGGAGAAGCCCATCAAGTCAAGCTGGCCGACGATTTCTTCGGGCACACCCTTTTCCACCAGGAAGGCGCGTCCGCTCTCTTCGTTGAACAAACGGCTGATATTTACGACAGCGTTGTCATCAATGGCTACCACCATGTCGGTATTCTTGGAATTGTGAATCCACGGCACGTGTTTGTCACCGATGCCCTCGATGCGATGTGCACCAAACCCGTTTTCGAGCAGGGTCGGGCATTGTAAGGCTTCGCTGGCAACGATCTTGCTGTCGGGGAAAAGCTGCTTCATGTAGTCGCCGCTGGCAATCGTCCCGGCAGAACCCGTAGCGGAGGCCATACCGCGATAGCGGTCGTTAGGTCCCATAGTCTGCTTGAGCACTTCTTCCATGGCGTGACCGGTCACCTCGTAGTGCCACAGGTAATTGCCAAACTCATCGAACTGGTTGAAGATCATCAGGTCTTCGCCAGAGTTGCGCAGTTCCCAACATTTGTCGAAGATTTCCTTGACGTTGGATTCTGAGCCAGGGGTTTTGATGGTCTCACCGGCGATGCTCGCCAGCCATTCGAAACGCTCCTTGGACATGCCTTCGGGCAAAATCGCAATCGACTCACAGGCCAGCAAAGCCGAATCATAAGCACCGCCGCGGCAGTAGTTTCCAGTGGACGGCCATACCGCTTTTTGGGTGGTCGGATCGAACTGCCCCGTGACCAGCCTGGGTACGAGACAACTGAACGCAGCCCCAACCTTGTGCGCGCCGGTTGGGAACCATTTCCCTACCAGCACGATGATGCGGGCATCCACACCGGTCAGGGATTTGGGTAACTCAAGGTAATTGACGCCGCCAAACCCGCCGCCGCTGGATTTCGGCTCGTTTTTCCAGGTGATGCGGAACAGGTTGCGGGGGTCCACATCCCACAGACCGACGCTTTTGAGTTCTTCTTTGACTTTGGCCGGAACCTTGGATGGGTCCTTCATCTGGGCATAGGTCGGGATGACGATATTCCGCTCGCGGGCACGCTGGATGGCGCGGGCACGGCGGTCTTTTTGGATGGTTAGATCAATTGTAGTCATTGGGAAAATCCTTCAGAATGGAGAAAGTTGTCAGACAACTTGTATTATATCGCACAACTCAGAAATATTCACGAATATTTATTGGGCATTTGCGAAGAAGCACACAAGTGCCCGAACAATATATTTTTGTTTGGTGGGAATTCCTTTGACATATGGAAAATTTATCAATCATTTTCATACTTTCCGGGTACAAGCGTAGTTGAATCGTTAACAAAGTTGAAGGTTATTTTTAATGTATTAAAGATAATTTTGTTGTATGATAAGTATAGATAGTCGCTTCCCTATCAGAAAGGAAGGTGCTCATCGAAACAATAGCAAGCTACATCAGAGGAAAGACCGAGACCCAATAGCCTGGTAGAAAGTGGAAAGCTCCTAGCTTTCATGCCAGAAGTCCCTAGCGACGATAAGCGTCTGGTCTCACTCTTTCCTCCACATAAGCAAGACGTAAGTTGGCGGATGGGGCAATCCCATCCGCCTTTTTGTTTGGCAATTATTGGGCTTCAGGAAATACTGTTTCATAAGCAGCAATAATCCTATTCCACAACTGATTGGCCTCATCATCAATCGTCTGCCGGGATGGGTCATCTTCGAACCAGGCAATCGTGCGGCGGATGCCTTCTTCCCAGGGAACTTTACAATCGAATTCAGGCACAAATCGTTTGATCTTGCTGTTATCGAAAACCGCACTGTTGACCTTGTCCCCGATCAGGCTGCCGATGGCATGCTCGTCATATCTGGCGATCAAGTCAGATGCGATGTGAACCATATTCAACTCCACGCCCAACGCGCGGGCAACTTCTTCGTAGGCCTGGTTCCAAGTCAGGACTTCGTCGGAGGTGATGTGGAAAGCCTCGCCAATTGCATTTTCGTTCCCGAATAATCCCAGGAAACCTACTGCGAAATCCGCGTTCCAGGTGAAAACCCACAAAGAGGTACCATCACCGGGAATAACGATCTTCTGTCCACGCTTCATGCGGTCAATGATGGTGTAAGAGTGCTGCCAACTATTGGTGCAAAGCGGAAGTTGTGAGGGGCCATAGGTCAGCGAGGGGCGTACGATCGTAACCGGGAATCCATCTTCTCGATAGGCCTGCATCAACATCTCTTCGCAAGCGATCTTATCGCGCGAGTACTGCCAGAAGGGATTCTCCATCGGTGTCTCTTCGGTGATGATGTAATGCTGTGGTGGCTTTTGGTAGGCGCTGGCGGAGCTGATGAAGATAAACTGGTCCGTTTTTCCGCTGAACAAGCGCAAGTCGCGTTCGATGTCAGCAGGAGTAAAGGCGATCCAGTCCACTACGACGTCGAAGTGATGGGGAGCAAGCAAATCGGCAACGCCCGCTTCATCCGTACGGACATCACCGACCAGGTGCTTTGCACCAGCCAGGAAGGGGTATTTCGTCGATACACCGCGGTTGAGGATATACAAATCCATGTCGCGTTGGAGGGCAAGTTCAGAACAGGCAGAGCTTATCAGTCCAGTGCCGCCGATAAAAAGTACTTTCATTTCTATTCTCCTTCACTACGCAAATATTCAAAAATAAGCGCGAGGTTATCTTCGAATGATTGCATAGCATCCAATATCAATCTATCTTCATCCCAGGAATGATAATAATCCTTCACGCGTTCTACTTCAGACCAATCGAGTTCATGCCAGCCGGGAATACTACGTTGTCGTACACCAAGACGAGTACGATGAACTTTTTCATCAGAACAGACACATTCTACAATCAACCATTCGGCGTTGTATTTTCTAGCCAATTCTCGCCAGGTCAATCGAATGGATTCCGTACTTGCCACACTATCCAGGATGACAGATTGCCCCAGCATCAACTGGCGTTCGGCAAGAACGGTCAAAAGCTGATAACCTGCCGAGCCTAAAGGCTTTTCTTCATTAGCAGGGATCAATTCACATCGTAAAAGCGTAGCCTCCAACCAATCCTTGGTAAACACCGGAATTCCAAGCATCCGACCAGCTTGTTCAGCCAGCGCGCTTTTGCCTGTGCCCGGCAGCCCCGAAAACACCACCAGCTTCATTTCTGAGCAACCAGTACCTGTAACTGAGACATCTCGTCCGGTTTGCCATGCAGCGAGGGATAGAATTCGGGATTTTGAAACCCGGCCTGCGTTAGCATCTCCACCAATACATCATTCTCGTAGGCCTGCGTGCTGGAAGAATAACGCGTTACCTCTCCGCTGGCAGCATCCACAATGATATAGCGCTCGATAGCTACAGACAGTTCTTCATTCCAGAAAGATTCCATCAGGCACAGGTGCGGCTCATCGGCGAAGAGTTCGTTTTCAGCGGAGTACCAGGTGGCGGGCTGGTTACCGGTCTCATAGATGGCATCAAAGGTTTGCGGTTCCAGCAAGATTTTTCCGCCGGGATTGAGCGCGGCATAAACCTTTTGCAAAATCAACTTTGCATCGTCAGGTTTGAAGACGTTGAACTCTCCAAAGATGAGCATAACCAGGTCGTAGCCAGAGCCATAGTCCGTGGCACGGATATCGCCCAGGGTGTAGGAACAATTTTCGGGGGCGTGTTTAACGGCGTATTCTATAGAGGCGGGGCTAAAGTCGATTCCGCGGCAAACATGCCTGAGCACGGAAAGACGCGCGCTGTACAGCCCGGGGCCGCATCCCAGGTCGAGGATACGGGAGGGTTTTCCGTTCAGAACAAAGCTATGAATCCAATCTACATGCTCTTTGATGGTTTCTGTGCGGCGGCTGGCGGCGTCGTGCTTTTGGGAGAGATGTTCTTTGAGCATGCGCTGACTGAAGGCGGGATCATTCCAGGGGATTTTCTCGCCTTCAACCCAGGGTTGCGGGTCCATGTTGCGCTGAATGATTTCAGACAATTTCATCTGGCAAGAGCCTTACGCATACGATCCAGGGCTTCTTCAAGGGTACTGCGCGGACAAGCAAAATTCAAGCGCACAAATCCTTCCTCACCAGGGCCAAACGGGGCGCCATCGCTCAGAGCCACTTTTGCTTGGTTCAGGAAGAACTCAAAAGGAGAGCCTGTGACTTTTCCTGATTCGAGCAGGGGATTGCAATCCAGCCAGCTCATATAAGTTGCATCTGGTACTGTCAGGCGAATTTCAGGTATATTTTCACCCACATATTCGGTCACAAAATCCCGGTTGGCGGTCAGATAAGCAAGTAATTCCTTGAGCCAATCATCACAAGCGCCGGAGAACGCGGTCTGCGCGGCAACCTGTCCCAGGCTGTTGACGTGGAAAGTCATCTGCTCAACGGTTTTCTGATAACGCTCACATAATTCCCTGTTTGGGATGATGGCAAAGCCACAGAACAAACCGGCCGTGTTGAAGGTTTTACTGGGGGCGACGAGGGTAATGCTGTGTTCAGCGATTTCCGGGGAAAGCAAGGCTATTGGTGTGTGTTGCGCGCTGCCGAGCAATAACTCGCTATGGATCTCATCCGAACAGATGACAACATTATGGCGCAGGCAAATTTCAGCCAGACGGGACAAATCATCCTTTGCGAAAGCATTACCGGTTGGATTATGAGGATTGCAAAACAGGAACATACCCGTCCGCGCATCTTCCGACCCCATAGCTGTTTCAAAGGCATCGAAGTCGATCTCATACCGAAGGATGTTTCCATCCGCTACTTTGACAAGCGGCGCGAACTGACGGGCAAATCCCAGGTTCTCGTGGACACCCAAAAATGGGAAGTAGACCGGCGGCTGCATCAGAACGCCTTCACCCGGTTCACAAACTGCCCGTGCCGCAGCATTGAATCCGCTAACAATGCCGGGAGTGGCAACCACCATTTCTGGTTCGATCTTCCAACCGTACAACTTCTCCATCCGAGCGGCAACAGTTTCTAACAGGGAATCTGGGGGTCTTTCGTATCCCAATGCTCCTTGCCCAAGTTTCTCCTGAATCGCGTCCAAAATAGGTTTTGGACTCGCAAAGTCCATATCAGCCACCCAGAGCGGCAGGACTTCCTCCGGGTATTTGTTCCATTTGATGGAGTTTGAAGAGCGGCGTTTTATGATGGTATCAAAGTTATTTTTCATCGGTTCCTCCACCGCGTGAGTATACAACAAATTTCCTAATAACTGAAAATAGCCTGATTATATGCATAGACATTCTAGCGAGGAAAAGGAAAAGATACTTGTTTCTGCAAATATTAGAATTGGATGAGAGTTGGACAAAGCTCTTGACAATCTGGACAAAACATGTAAAATATGTGAATATTCAGGACAAAACATTGACAAACCAAGTTCGCGTTCGTATTTGTTGTCCTCGCCATGCTGTTAGCCGCTTGCGGTACCCAGGCAACCCCTGCCCCGGCCCCAGAACCTGAGGTCATGCCGGAACCCACGGCCCTTCCCACTGAAGAGCCGGAAATGCCCAAGACCATTGTTGACATCGCTGTGGAAGATGGTCGCTTCACCACGCTCGTGGCTGCTGTTCAAGCCGCTGGTCTGGATGAAGCCCTGAGCAGTGAAGGTCCTTTCACGGTCTTCGCCCCCACCGATGACGCTTTCGCCGCACTGCCCGAAGGCACTGTTGAAGCATTGTTGGCCGATATCCCCGCTCTGACCGACATCCTGCTCTACCACGTTGTTGATGGCAAGGTTATGGCTGCTGACGTTGTCGAGTTGAGCAATGCCATGACGCTGCAAGGCCAGTACGTTGACATCGCTGTGGAAGATGGCAAGGTTATGATCGATGGCGCACAGGTTATTATCACCGACATCGAGGCTTCCAATGGTGTCATCCACGTGA
>WOR8_10003038_pt1 | contig 16643 bp, 14 predicted proteins | sample DeeMarSeWOR38_10_FD_19890 | JGI IMG/M metagenome (IMG submission 19890)
AAAATAGATAAAAACTATTAAGTAACACATTTTAGGAGTTAGAGTTATGAAACAGTTTGCACTTTTTATTTTGATATTCCTTTTCCAGTTAACTTTAGCGTTGGCACAATACGCATCGATCTGGGATCAGATACCAGAGGATAAAAAAACAAAAGCATTTAAAAGATATGAGGCTATATATAAACAAATATCATTCCCTTACGATACAATTCCAATGGTTCAGTATGCAACTGAAATTGAGAGGGAAATTCAGAAGATTAAATCTCATCAGAGGGAAACACTAACTGAGTTGCAATGGACTTTTATTGGACCGGAGTAAAAGATAATATTTTTGCTCCGCATTGGGGCGTAACAAGTGGGCGAATTAAATCTATTGCTGTACACCCTACTAATGCGTTAATTGTTTATATAGGAGTAGCTAATGGTGGAATTTGGAAGACAACGAATGGTGGAGAAACTTGGGCAGATATTGGAGATTATAATGTAGGAGCAACAACATTCGGATCAATTGCTATAGACCCGAGTAATCCGGATATAATTTATGCTGGAGCAGGAGAATTGTGCGCGTTAGGTCATGCACGTAAATATGGAAAGGGACTATTTAAATCAACAAATGCTGGCTCAAGTTGGATTAGGGCTACAGATAGTCTTGGCAATATAACTTGTTTTGGTGATTTGGTTGTTAGTCCAATTAATTCTAATGTACTTTATGCAGCACTTGGTAGCGGATATCTATTTGTAAATCAAAATCTTCCAAATGAAGGGGTATGGAAGAGTACAGATGCTGGTGAAACCTGGATCAGAACACTTGATGTGCAGGATGCAAATGATATAGTAATTCATCCAACTAATCCGAATATAGTATATGCAGCTACCGGGGGGTGGTTTACAACTTCAGGATTTTACATCTCAACTGATTCCGGAAATACCTGGACTCAAAGCAATAATGGAATTCAAAATGCGACTACAATTGGCAGAATGCAGATTGATATAGCTAGATCATCCCCAGATATTTTATATGCTGTTATTTATGATGGAATGAATAATACACCTAAAGCATATAAAACTTATGACGGTGGTGATAACTGGGGGCAAATCTCGCAGGGAGTAATGTTAGGTGGTTTTGATGGTAGCTCTTGGTATGATCAAGGATACTACGATTTATGTATCGCAGTCAATCCTGCTGATCCTAATCATGTACTGCTTGGTAATGCTGAATTACACGAAACGAAAAACGGAAGTGATTTCTCAGTTAAAAGAATACCAGGGGGAACTCATTACATGCATAGTGTTGTACACCTTGATTATCATGAACTAGTCTATGCACCGTCAGATCCCAATCTTCTATTTATAGGTTGCGATGGTGGAGTTTATAGCTCACCGGATGCAGGTTTAACCTTCGAAAATCTTAATAACGATATCAGAACAATAGAATTTTGGAGAATAGCTTCCCACCCAACAAATGAAAATATTGTCTTGTGCGGTGCACAGGATAACTTTAATTCAATATCATTTGATGGTCTTGTCAATGTTTGGGTAAGTGTTACTGGCGCTGATGGAATGGAAGGGTTTTTCGATTATATGTATCCAGATAGTATTGTATATGCATCTAGACAGGAAGGACGACTATATAAAAGCACCGACGGCGGTCACAATTTCTCTTTAATAAAAAATACCAATGGATTTTTTATAACAACATTTTTTATGCATCCAACTGATCATCGTACTTTATACTCTCCGAGTAATCTCCTTTGGTATTCCAGTGATGGAGGAGCTAGCTGGAGTGTAAAAAATGTTGACCCTCCTGTTTTAGTACAAGATTTAGTGGTTAGTATGGCTCAGAGCAAAGTAAATCCAAATAATATGATTTTAGCAGGTGGCGGGGATTTGCCCGCTCCTCTTCCTAATAATCCTGAAGTAAAGATCTCGACTGATGGAGGTGTTACTTGGTATGATGTTACAACAAATATACCTGGGGAACCAAGATGGATTACAAAGGTTGTTACTCATCCAACAGATTCCAACACTATGTATATAGTACGTTCTGGTTTATCTGAAAACAACAAAATTTATAGAACAACTGATTTGGGTAATACCTGGGCAAATTTATCCGGAGATCTTCCCAATCTGCCTTGCTGGGATCTGTTTGTGCATCCACACATCATAGAAGCAGATACTGCAAATCATCTTTTTGTTGGATCAGATATAGGTGTATATACATCAACAAATAATGGACTAAGCTGGCAATATGCAAGTGAAGGCGTACCATTTATGCCGGTTATGGATTTCGATTTTGTTACATATGGTGACTTGTGTAAACTGCGAGTGGGTACTAACGGAAGATCAGCCTATGAAACGGAATGGTCTCTTTTGCAGCTTCCCTCTACTCCAATTTTAATTGAACCTGTTAATAATGCTATTCTAAGCTCAGATACTGTACAATTCGTTTGGCATAAAAGCCAACCTGAAGTAGAGAGATATTGGTTTGAGATAGATACAACTGATCAATTCTCTTCCCCAATCTTTAGTGATTCTACGATAACAGATACTACATACCTTTACTCATCTCTACAGATGAATAAAAGATATTGGTGGAGAGTAAGGGCATTTAATGCTGCTGGGTGGAGCAGTTTTAGTGAAGTAAGAACATTTGATATTATTACATCTGTTGAAGAAGGTGATCAACTACCAACAGAGTTTAGTCTGGATCAGAACTACCCAAATCCATTTAACCCGATAACAACAATTCAATACTCAATAAAAGAAAGATCATTAGTAAAATTAATGTTGTATGATATACTTGGTAGACAAGTAGAAGTTTTGGTAAATGAGGAGCAGGGTGCAGGGTATTACAACATAGAGTTTAATGCTACGAGTTTCACTAGTGGTGTTTATCTCTATAAACTAAAAGCAGGAGACTTTATAGAAACTAAGAAGATGGTCCTCCTCCGTTAAGAACTTCGGCGGATAAATATTGATGAAGTAATAAATATTTTCAAACTGATAAAGTGAAAGAGAATTTTGGCCTTAGACTATTGAAGGAAGAATATAATTTCTTGAGTTAGTGAACAAATTAGTGTACAATTAACCAATAATTAACAAAAGTGTTTGATTTCAGAAAATAAAAAAGAAGGTCAACTATTTTGTAATCAGCAGTTATAAATAATACCATCTTCTTAGTCTTTACACTGATGTTATGGACGCTTTTTATTAGACAGGATGACTGTATGGAGATTTATTACTAGATAGATGAAATATTCTCGTCTTCTCTATTGAGATTATTACGGTATTCAGTGGGTGTAATACCTGTATAATGTTTAAAAGCAGAATAAAATGCAGATTTAGAGTTAAATCCACAATCGTATGCCAGTGAAATAATCTTGAAATTTCTGTTTGCAGGATCTTTAAGCATTCTTTCTACTTCTTTTATTCTATACTCATTAATGAATTCATAAAAATTCTTTTGAAATGATGCATTAATTACCTGCGATAGTTTGTGGATTGTTGTGTTAACCAGTTTTGATAAATCGTTTATGGTTAAGTCACTATTTAAATATGGCTTTTCAGTTTCTATAAGTGTTTTGAGGTTCTGAACGATCTCATTGCCTTCAGTATCACTTAAGCCAGATTTTGAATACTTAAACTCACCACCTCTTCTTTCTTTCTCATGATTAAAGTGGATGGATTTTAAAATATCCGCACCAAAAATACCTTCTTGTTTATATCCATATATTCCTAATCCAAGGACATAAATAATTAATGGAATGATAGAAGTTTCTACATCAACAAATGGTATTTCGATGTTGAGTAATTCGTTTACAAAACTTAATGAAATATAAGTGATAAGGTAGGTCATATAACCACCCGCAAGATACAATAACCAGGTAAGGTCATTCTTCTGCAAGTTAGAAAAGTAATTACTAACACTCTTTTTATGGTTGATCAATTTAATGACAATGAATATGAAATAGGTGGGAGTAATGTAGTCCCAAATAATAATTAACACCTGGTAAAACAGATTGCTATTATCTATGAATGTAAAAAAATGAATGTTATCAGTACTATCTTTTAAAAAACTGATATATGGAAACAGCAAGAAGAGCAACGGGATAAAATGAATAAGATCGCTGTATTTAAACCTGCGGTATTTATATATAACAAACTCAATATACAAATACATTAGCGGGCCAAATAATACCCAGTAAAACAAGTCAAAACCAACCAGCCAGCTATAATATAAGTTTGATATGGACTTGTTTGCGTACCTGAAAAACAATTCGAAACCTATCATTACAAAAATCACGGCTAATAAATAGTCTTTTCGCTGTTTTGGTACTTTCTGTAGTATTAAAACAGTGTATAACAATATTAGTCCAAGACCGCTTAGTGCTATTAATGCTAACGAGTCCATTATTTGCATTGATTTTATAGTTACCCAAAATTAGGATAAATAATTATGATAGTAAATGTTATCCCGTCCGATAAGTCAAGACCAAAAGCCACATTGTTGGTATTATATTTAAATACCGATATAAATCTGATTATTATTTAAATGAAGCTAAAAAATATCATACCAGTCGTTTACATAATGGTGATGCTAATAGTCTATTCCTGCGCTAAGAAAGAAAATTCTGTTAGTATTACTAATGATGAAAGAACAATGAAGAAAATTGAAGAAACAATCAGGAATTCAATAGAATGGGCTAAAAATAAGGATACTGAATTACTTTATAATACCATTGCGAACGATTCTGCTTACATTGAAGTTCATCCCTCAGATCATGTAGTAAAAGGATTTGAGGAATTTAAGAAAATGGAAAAGTTTTGGTTAGATCCCGATTTTAAGGCAATTGATTATAAAATTGATGATCTTCATATCACATTATCAAACAGTGGTACAGTAGCATGGTTTTATTGTAGGCTGGATGATTTTAATGAATGGAACGGTCAGCCAATGAATTGGGAAGATGCTAGGTGGACAGGAGTTCTTGAAATACGGGATAATAATTGGAAAATCGTACAAATGCATTTTTCGAACGTATGTGAGTAATAACTAAGTCTATAATTTTTAGATTCTCAAGACTGTGAAAAAATTTAGTATGTAAAACATTATAGGAGATTATGATTATGCAATATTTAATTATTCGGCTGAGTATAATCCTTTTATTGTGTGGTAGCATTATCGGACAAGTCCCTGATACGATCTGGTCAAAAATCCAAGATATCACAAATGACATTGATGAGGGTAAATGTGTTCGGAAGACTATTGATGGTGGATATATTATTACCGGTTCGTGTGTCTCTGATGGAATGAATTCCTTTGCTGATGTTCTCTTATTTAAAACTGATTCCAACGGAAATATTCAGTGGACAAAAATTTATGACAGAAGCTTCTTCGAAGAAGGGCTTTCTGTGGGACTATCATCTGATGGAGGATACATTGTCGGCGGGCGCTGTTTGACAGGTTCATATCCTTTCATTGAACCCCCCGTCAGTGATGCGTGGATACTTAAAACGGACGCAAATGGTGATACACTATGGTCAAAAATCTATGGTGGCAGTGGAAATGATTACTGTACTTCTATCCTGCAGACTTCTGATGATGGATATATAATTGGAGGAACAACGAATTCAGAAATGAATTATCCATGTTGGGAAATTAATGAAGATTTCGAACCGGATTCAGCAAGAGCATGGCTTATTAAAACAGATGTCAATGGAAATATTCAATGGGCAAACACTTATCTAGTGAGGAGCCATGGAAATTGTGTTATTCAAGCATCCGGTGGTGGATACATTATCACCGGCTGTGTATTTCCGGATCCTCAAAGCAATCAAAGCGATGTGCTGCTCATCAAAACCGATGCAAACGGAGAAATGATATGGTCCAAAATTATAGGAGGAAGTGGTTATAATGTAGCATTCTCTGTTCGTGAAACAACAGATGGCTATGTAATAGCTGGTCAAACCAAGGCAGTTGGGGCTCCATTCAATGCTTATGATGCGCTGATTATAAAGACAAACTTATCGGGTGAAGTAATCTGGAATAAGACGATAATCGGGCAATGGAGCAATGCCGCTTTTTCTGTGGATGTGTCTGATAATGGATACTATTTTTCTGGATCGACTAATGGTAACTGGTGGATTACAGCAATGTCAGATATGTGGATTTTTAAAACAGATAACAATGGCAATATACTCTGGGAGCGTATCTATGATATACGATCAACCGATATATTGTTTAGTGGAACTCTATGTATGAATGGAGGATTTGTTGTGACAGGAATGACTTCTTTTGGTTTTGGTGGTGACCTGTGGCTCGCCAAATTGGATAGCGAACCGACAGATGTCAATAACAAATCTTCAACACCAGCTAAATATGTCTTATATCAAAACTATCCGAATCCATTCAATCCGTCCACGACTATTTCATACTCACTTCCCAAAGCAGCACATATTACTTTAAAAATATATAATGTGTTGGGGAGAGATATTCAAACTTTAGTGGATGAATATATACAGGCAGGACAATATTCTATTAAATTCGATGCGAAAGGACTTTCAGGCGGAATTTATTTTTATAGTTTACAAATTGGAAGTGATTTTGTGTCAACAAAAAAAATGACATTTATTCGTTGAAAAAAAAGAGTAGAACCATGAAAAGAAGATTAATTAATAATAAAATTTATTTGTTGATATTTTCGCAATTAATCTTTCTCACAACTGGATGCGATGACAATTCAACTTCTCCGATAATTCCATTACCTGAAAGGGGCTCATGGACGATTTACACACCTTATGATTGGTTTCATGACGGTAAACCATACCAGTCGAGCTATTGTACAATTTACAGTGACGTAGCAAGTCAAGAATTAAAGCAACAACTGGGGGCGATAGCTGATCAGAGATTTAGTCAAATATTACAACTATTCAATTTTCAAAGAATATCTGATTTTAGATATCCACCTAATTATTCTAAGATTGAAATTTATGTCAATAGAAATCACCCCGAAAGTATTAACTGGGCATATTGGGGAGGTTTTATTTTTACAATAAGAACGTCTGATATAAGTGGAATTTACTATGATTATGCCGTTTACACATTCAGGCATGAACTTGAGCACGTCTTTGAATTTCTTATTGAAGGCAGGGAAGTTCTTGGTACAGAGGTATGGTTCAAAGAGGGAATCGCCGTTCACATTGGCTGTATGGAAAGCAATATCTTTAAGACTGTTGAAACGGTAAGCGAGTTAGAGGCCTGGATTTCTCAAAATCAAAAAATACCGGGACAGGGCAATCCGATTGCAATACACCATGATTATCCTGCGGGTTCAAATCGTGACCAGTATTATAAGTATTTCGAACTGGCAGTAAGATATCTGCTGGACTCGAATGGAATGGGCAAATCATATCAAGATGTGCTGAACTTATTTTATGATTTAAGAAATGGAATTTCATTTTCTGATTCTTTTGAAAATCATTTCGGAATCAGCATCAACGATTATGAGGCTGATTTTTATGATTTGATGAGATCATATTTAGGTGATGGTCGTTGATGCAAAAATATTGATTGAACATCCATTAAGAATTAATAACGAATAAAGTGAAACAAAATAACAAGTAATATCACAAAAGATTTATAAAAAGGTAATAGAGACAAAATGAAACAGCAATATCACTTTTGGATCAATCAAATCCCAGTTATCCTTTCACGAATACTTCTGTTTGTAATTATTCTACTACTTACTTCATGTATAGGACAAACTCAGCCATCTAGAATTGAGAAAATAGTCTTTCACTCAGGACCTTTTAAAGTTGTTGGTGATCTCAGGTTACCGCAGGGAAAAGGTCCGCATCCTGTGGTTGTGTTTGTTCACGGCGATGGACCTAATAACCGTACGTCAGGAGTAACATATCCACCGATCATGGAGCGAATGGAAAAAGTTGGCTACGCTACATTCGCATGGGACAAGCCTGGTACGGGTGAATCTACAGGGCATATCGATCAAAGAAGTTTGGGTGAGCAACGGACCCAGATTGTTTTGGATGCAATCAAGGTTTTGAAAACGCGCACCGACATTGATCATGAATATATAGGTCTGTGGGGAATTAGCCAGGCGGGTTACGTAATGCCCCGTGTTCTAAAGAAAACTGAAGATGTTGCGTTTATGATTGCGATCTCCTGTCCGGGTGTACCCGGTGTCGAGCAGGGAGCATATCTGGTTTCAGCTCAGGCTATTTGCGCAGGCGTATCTCGTGATGTGGCGGATCAAATGAGGAATATTTTTTTGGCAATTGAAAGAGTGCAATCCTACAGTGAATATGTGGAATACAAGAAACAACTGGATGCACTGCCGGGGATCGAAGCTGCGTCAATATTCGGATACAAGAAAGGAGTCAAGCCGGAGAATAAGTGGCACCTTAGTAATCCGGATGGAGAATATTTCTGGAATCCCATAGAGGTCATTGAGAAAACTACCATTCCCGTTCTTGCAGTATTCGGTGAAATGGACACACAGATTGATCCTTTTCAGGGAGCTAAAGCTTACCGCGAGGCACTTACGCGTGCAGGGAATACGTGCTTTCGTGTCGTTCTTATTCCCGGCACGGATCACAACATAATTTTATCAAAGACTGGTTGTATAGATGAGCGAGAAAACAGATCACGCAGGGAATGGACTAATTATTCACCGCAGTATTTAGATATAATTGAAGAATGGCTAAAAGAACAGAAGCCTTCATTATTAAAATAGACTAAAAAAAATATTTTTTCCATGTTAAGGTAATTAGATGGTTATTCATTATAAGAAAATATTCCAAAAGTATTTTTTTATTATTGAACAATACAATTCCTTTTCGAAAACGCTGCTTCAAATTGCATTGTTTGTTTCTTTAACTCAAATATCTATAGTTCAAGCACAAATTATACAAGCACCTCCAGCAAGTCGTATTGAAAATGTTCAAGAAATCATTCATGGTGTTGAAATTATTGATCCTTATCGCTGGCTAGAAAATCAACAGAGTCTGGAAACACGTACCTGGATTGAAGCTCAAAACCAGTATGCAAAAACAATGCTAAATGGATTTCCCTATCGTAATGCGTTCAAGAAACGTTTTACGGAATTGATGCGGGTTGACAGATTATCCGTACCCATTGAACGAAACGGCACATATTTTTATATGAAAAGAAATGCGGTGGATGATCAGTGGCTCTTGGTTATGCGGGAGGGTATGGGTGGACCGGAAATTCCACTTCTGGATCCGCATCTTCTAAGTAGTGACCATTCCAAATCCATTCACATTCAGGATGTGTCACCGGACGGTTCCTTACTTGTCTATGGAATACGCGATGGAGGTGAAGATGAGGTAGTACTTAAGATCTTTGATGTAAAAAGCCGTTGTGATCTTGATGACCGGTTTCCCAAAGGCGTTGTATATGGATTGGTCTTTAAGAATGATAACAAGGGATTTTATTATTCTTTGTTCCATAGGGATAAAGGGCCAAGATTATATTTTCATGAAACAAGTACTGATTTCGAAGAGGATATCCAAATATTTGGTGATGGTATTGGACCGGAAGATGGCTTAAGTATAGGCACATCACAAAATGGAGATTATATTTTGCTTACTGTTGAGCACGGATGGACAAAGAGTGACGTGTATGTACTAGAAACCCGTCTGCAAGAACAGGTCAAACCTGTCATCGTCGGGCTGGATGGCAACTTTATTCCTCAGATGATAGAAGATAAACTTTTTGTCTACACGGACTGGGAGACTCCCAACGGACGTATTGTCTGTATTGATTTGAATAGACCTTCCATAAACGAATGGAAAGAAATTGTACCAGTAGGGAAAGGTGTCATTAATGAATTCATACTTGCGTGTGACAAATTGATTGTCAATTATATTTATAATGTTACAACAAACATAAAAATATTTACACTTGAAGGTAAATTTCAAGGGGAGGTTCCCCTAATCAGTCTTTGCACGGCTAGCAGCTTGCGAGGTGCCGAAAGAGGTAAAAAGATATTTTACTGTGTGCAATCTTTTAACAAACCGCCGACTACTTATTGTTACGATTTGAAAACAAAAAACATAATAATCTGGGCCAGAGACAATGTTCCGTTCAACCACGATTTGTATGAGACCAATCAGGTCTGGTATACTTCGAAAGACGGCACACAAGTTCCCATGTTTTTGGTTCATAAAAAGGGATTAAACCTTCAAGGGAATCATCCCACATTACTTTATGGATATGGAGGATTTAATGTGAGCATTACGCCTCACTTCAATCCCAATTATGCATTATGGATCGAGAGCGGGGGAATCTACGCCGTAGCCAATATCAGAGGAGGCGGTGAATTCGGAAAGAATTGGCATCGAGGGGGTATTCTTGAAAATAAGCAAAATGCCATTGATGATTTTATTGCTGCTGCCGAATGGCTCATTGAAAACCAATATACAAAACCTGAAAAGTTGGCCATCCAAGGTGAGAGCAACGGTGGACTTTTAGTGGGAGCTGCATTGACTCAACGGCCTGATCTCTGTAAAGCAGTAATTTGTGAATTTCCCGATCTGGATATCGTAGGATATCCTAGATTTGCTTCCAATCCAGCAGTGATGTATGAGTATGGAAATGCAATCAAGGCTGAGGATTTTAAGTACATCTATAAGTATTCGCCTTATCAGAATGTTGAGCAGAATGTCAAATATCCTGCCGTGTTGCTTATTACGGGGGATTCTGACACCAGGGTTCCGCCTCTTCAAGCACGCAAAATGACAGCACGTTTACAGGCAGCTACTTCATCTGAGAATCCTATTCTTCTTTTGTACGATACTAAAGCTGGTCACTCGGGTGGCAAAACTCTGATGGAATATATTGATCTGTTTTCATATAAAATGAGTTTTCTCTTCTGGCAGCTCGATATGTCATATAAAAATAATAATAATAATGAGGGATATTAGTGAATGATAGTCTCATTCATCTGTCTATAGGAGTTTCTAAATGAAAATATTAATCATATCAGCATTTCTTTTTATTATTGGTCTTGGAATTGGCAACCTCTTCAGTCAACAAAGATTTACTGAAGAAGATTCGAATTGTATAATGCTGGAAAGGGAAACAGAGATCCTCAAGCCTACGATAAATTTCCTGGAGTTTGCTCCTAAAATAGATGGAATACTGGATGATGAGATAAAACATCTACCTTCACGAAGATTCAATTATGTCCGGTTTCATGCTGAAGAAACTTATGATGTGGTACCAATTCATTATCGATTAGCCTACGGAACAGAATTTCTATATATAAATGTGGAAGTAGAACACAACCAAATCTTTTATAACGACCGGGCATTTCAAAATGGGGATGGATTTCAGTTATTGATAGCAAAAACTCAAAAAGATAACCAGCCGACGGATGAATATTATGTTATTGCATGTTCAGCCGTGGACCAGGAAAATCTAAAATGGACGAGAAAAATCATCTGGGTCTCTAATCTCACTGATATTTTTATACAAATTAGTGATGAAACAAAAATGGAATTTTACTTCAGCGGCGAGAAATCATCATTCGAATTACTACTACCTTGGAAAGATATTCCTCCCTTTCATCCCTGGCATATGGAAGATATCGGATTTAATTTGAAGTTTGTGAAGGCATTCAAAAATCAACCGACCTGTGACTATTATGTGTTCCCTGATCGATATTTGGGCTGGGAAAATAAAAAGCCAGTCTATTGTCGCCTAAAATTTGAAGAACCTAAAATCGGAAGCGGTATTCAACAATTTGTACAATTAGGAAGAAACCATATGAGCGAAAACGATGATTTCTATGTTAATATTCTTACTCTTTCTTCTCTGAGTAATGAAGACACATTTATCTTTAAAATTTATTCGAATAATGGTGCTTTGAAGCTCCAAACTTCCAGGACTTTTGATTACTCGTCAGGAATCAATAAAAATATCCTTAAATTAAAAGAAATATCTACTCTTCCAACAGAGCATTATTCAATAAAATGGGAAAAGCCTGAGGGCACTTACAATGGTGAAGATCAATTCACAATTCTCTCCAAATTTAATCCTATTCAATTGAAAAGTGAGATTGATAGAACAAAACATCTGATATCCAGTGGCAGTTATACAACGATTACCTATCATATTAAGAAATACGATGACATTCTAAAATCTTTAAAACTTTATGAAACTGCACCAAAGACAAGAGGAGGGATTGAACAATTAATTAACATTATAATTGAAGCATCAAAAGGTAATGATGTTATTGCCGGTACAACAGGTTTTTTTCGAAGAGCATTTCAAAGTCGACTTGATGGTACATACCAACCATATACTGTTAGAATTCCAGATCATTTTGATAATTCCCAAAAATATCCTTTGATTGTATTCTTACATGGCAGCGCCTCTGATGAAACAAATATGTGGGGATTTTCATTTATCAACAACGGTGAATGCATTGAATTGGGTCCCTTTGCGCGAGGTAGATCTAACTTCTATTCTACTGATAATGCACAATACGATATTGCAGAAGCTATTCAAGATGCGATTAAGAATTATCCAATCGATACGACAAATATCATTTTAACTGGATTTTCCATGGGAGGATATGGAGTATATCGAACTTTTTATGAAACATCTCTAAGATTCAAAGCACTTGCAGTCTTTTCAGGATTACCTTATGTGAGTAATGATACTGAAAAATTTCCAGATGATATTTATCCAAACTTTATGGATATGATGAAGTTAAAAAAATTCAAAGACATACCGATATTCATTTTCCACGGTAAACAGGATAAGAATTGTCCTTTTTCAAAAACTGAAGAGTTAGTTGGAATGTTGAAAGAGAACGGAGCACAAGTTTCGTTTTATACAGAAGATAATTTGGGACATCAGAAGATGAATTCGACAACAATACTCCAATACCACCAATGGCTCGAAAAGGTTCTTAAGTAATGTGTAGATAGATTTTTAATTATTCAAAGAAAAAGATTCTTATGAAGTGACTTGTTAAAATGAATTAGCACTAAATTTTTGTTGAAATGATACTGAAATAATTTTAATCAATTTCAATATAAGTACAAGGAACAAATTCGCATGAAAAATAGAGATTTTAAAAACACTCTTTCAAATAGTTCATTCAGTCTATTAATTGCATTTCTCATTTTTGCGAATGAACATTTGTTCTCCCAAGATCAAATCCTGGATTTATCAGGTCCATATCTTGGTCAGGTACTACCCGGAATGGTGCCCCAAATGTTTGTACCGGAAGAACTGCAATCAAACTCTGAATGGTGGTGGCACGGAGCTTTGGCATTCTCACCCGATGGAGAGGAATTTTATCTGGATATATATGTGCCCATAAATAATACCGGCATTCAATTACGTTTTATGGAAATGATCAACAATGTGTGGACATCGCCCCAACCACCCTTTTTTGTAGGTCCAACCATGGATGCTAGTCCTTCCTTTACAGACAATGGAAATAAAGTTTTCTTTATATCTGATAGACCGAATGGCAGTGCCTACGGTGTCTGGACTTCCACACGCACTCAGAATGGCTGGACTGCTCCCAGCCCGGTAAATATTCCTTATGTTTCATCGCTCAGTAACGGATGGAGGGTTTCGGCTGCGAGTGATGAAACACTATACCTGCAAATGGTAGACAACACAACAAATACTGATTTTGATATATATGAGGTAAAGCATATTAACGGTGTTTACTCTGCTCCGCAAAGACTGAATGAGAATATTAATTCATCTTATATGGATCTGGCTGCATTTATCGATCCCGAAGAAAATTATATAATATTTTCATCAACCCGTCCAGGCGGATATGGAGTAACAGATTTGTACATCAGCTCTAAGGAGACGGATGGTTCCTGGAAGGCTGCAATAAATATGGGAGAACCTGTTAATTCAGGTGCATCCGAGAATAGCCCATTTGTATCTGCCGATGGCCTGTATCTTTTTTTCAATTCAGATCGCCATCAACAATATGATCGTAATCCATACTGGGTTGATGCCCAGGTTATATACAATTTAATAACTGATATTGAAGATGAAGATTCTAATCCGGTAGATTATTATCTGTCACAGAATTACCCAAACCCGTTTAATCCGACAACAAAAATAACTTACGGGGTACCTCAAAGTAGTTTTATTGAGCTGAAGGTTTATGATAGTATTGGAAACGAAATAGTAACCCTGGTTAATGAGCAAAAATCAGCAGGAGCTTACGAAGTCGAGTTTGATGCTGGTAATCTTACAAGCGGAGTATACTTATACAGAATGCAGGCAGGAAATTTTAATGATACAAAGAAATTTTTATTACTGAAATAAAAAATTGGTTTACTACTTGTATTAGTCAGGAAGCGGTTTAGTGCAACTGTATGGTTGACGTTAATTGATTATTTGTTTCTTAAAACTTAAGATTCTAAAACGCTTATTGTTTGGACACGCCAATGATAGTTTTAGCTTACTGGGAAAAGATAATTCCTGCTTTGAAACAATGCGATTTATCTTTAATAAAATTTCTGATAAGTATTAATTATGCAGAAACAAGGAGAAAAAATGAAATACTTAATTTTAATAGTTTTTGTTTTAATTGTTTCTTGTAGTGAAAATGAAAGTTGCGATCAGAATAATATTAAATTAGTGGAAAAATATTATGAATCAGTTAATTCAGGTGATGTAAGTAATGCAAAAGAAATTGTAACTGAAAGTTTTTCAAAAATTAATAATGATAAAATATTTGATGAAACTGGAACTCAGTTGTTTTTAAATTCAGTTAAAAATCATCAACAAGATAATAAGGAATATAAATTTATCATAGAGGATATTTTCGGAAATGATGATAAAGTATCTGTTCGTTGGAGTTGGAAAAGTATAAATATAAAATCCGGTATAGAAAAGAAAATTACAAGCCAAGGTATTGCAATTTTTGAAATCAGAAATCATAAAATTAATAAATTATGGCAATGCTTTGACTTATTAGGTTTTACAAAACAGTTATCAGCCAATTAAAGTTACTGCATAACAAGCGGTTCAAACCGACCACCAATTCGCAAATAAGTTGTTCTAATTTTTAATGTAATTTCTTCTGTTTGGGCTGTGTTGTACAACGGATTTTAATAAACTGTTTTTAAATAAATATATGGCTTTGTGCAAAAGTTTGTCTTCCCCTTCCAGGTGGACGGCTTAACCGTAAAACCGTTATATGCCGGATTAATTAGATATTAGAAGAATATGAATAAGAGAGATAAGAAAAGATTGGTGATATTTCTTATACTCACCTTTTCAATTTCCTGGTCTATCTGGATTCTCTCCGGGGTATTATTTCGTAAAAGCTTTTTATATGATGAGCAATGGTTGTTATCTCAAATTGGTGTATTTGCGCCAACAATCACATCACTTATTATTATGTGGAACGATTCAAAACAATTCAGAATTAAAAGAGCTGTAATTATTCTTTTGTCACTGTTAGTCTTCATTGTTGGTCTGATAGTAGCTAATAAGAATTTAACTTCAGTAAAAGACTTCGGTTTTATTGCATCGATTTCGGTCATTTAAATATCCGTAATTATACTTTTGATCATTGCGCGTTATAAATATTATTATCTACAGGTTACTGAAGGCAAAAACGGAATAGATGCAAAATGGATATTGGCATCCATATTTTTTCTACCTGGCCTTTTCCTGATAGCTTGGTTATTTATTAATATTCAAGGGAAAGAGTTACAGATATCTTCTTTACAAGTGGGAATTTTTGAATTTGTAAATATTATGTTTCTTTCTTTCTCAATGAATTTAATATTAGGCGGTCCAATGGGAGAAGAATTTGGATGGAGAGGTTTTGTTCTTCCGCTGCTCCTAAAAAAAATATAATCCTGTAGTATCCCATCTAATTTTAGGTTTGATCTGGGCATTCTGGCATTTTCCAATTGATATTACTAGTAGTGATGCAGCTGGACCTATTGCAGTTGCGTTTAGATTCATCTGGACATTGCCAATCACAATTATTTTTACGTGGTTTTTTATCAAAACGAATGGAAGTCTTCTTATCGTACTAATTCTTCATTCATCAGTAAATGTTATACCTGACCTTGGTTTCATTCACTATGAATCGTCATTAATGCTAATGACAATATTATTAATTATTGTAGCATTTATTATTGTATCCAGACCTTCAATGAAAAATGAGATTAATATAAAAATTGATTATTAGTTTGGTATATGATCAGATTTTTGGGGAGGATTTTTAGCGCTGTAGGTAGACTTCCATTATTTGATTTATTCTCTCTTAAAACTTCAGTTTCTTTAGAACTTATTTAGGTTACTTACCGGAATTGTATTTTACTATAACCCAAGACAATATATCATTCATTAAACAGACTGTCTTTAATTTACTTTTACAAATTGTTGAAAAAGTGAAGAAATTAGTATACAATTTAGCTGTAATTAAAAAAAGTGTTTGATTTCAGGAAATAAAAAAAGAAGGTCAACTATTTTGTAATCAGTCCCGATTTTATCGGGATTCAAATCCGCCTGTCCGGCGAAATGAAATGAAGACGGATTCACGAGGTCCATTTTCAGCCCCAAAGGTGTCCGAATCTTTGGGGTTTTTTGATAT
>WOR8_10002964_pt1 | contig 16642 bp, 27 predicted proteins | sample DeeMarSeWOR38_10_FD_19890 | JGI IMG/M metagenome (IMG submission 19890)
CCTTTCCTGTGTGAAAGACCGCATGCAAGTCATGCGTAACTATGTTTAACCAGGTCATCTCTGTTGAGCCCCACCAACTGAGGCTTTTTTACCATTTTTTAACAAACTCTTGATATCTATTAGTTTTTCTGTATTATCAAGCTGTTTGCTAAGTTTATTGATTTTGTCCAATTCAAGGCTTGCACCAGCTTGTTTAGCTTTAATCTGTGCTTCCATACGGCCAGTTTGTGCCTCAAATTGATCAATTTGTGTTTTAGCTCTATCATTAGCAGCTTTAAGCTGCATTTCAATACCTTTTCGTTTTTCAGTGAGAAGAGCTGCATCGCCTTTTTTATTTTCTGCTTGCGCAAGAAGCAATGCTGGGTTCGGCTCTTTGTTTTGAGCAGCTTGCTTGAGTATCTGTTCTTCTTCAGGAGTTGTAGGTTTCTTAATACCCTGTAGAAGAAGTTGTTTATTTGCAAAATCTCTTATGTCATCAAAATCAACACCATCCATAAGAGTTAATGTTTTTAATTGAAGAGCTTTTCTCATTGGATCTTCAACAGGCATACCCTGAATCATAAAATTTAATCGATCGATAGTCTGTTCTTTTTGACTCATATAACTAGGACCGATTTTTGAGTAAACCTCAAATTCAGAGTTATTTAAATCATTGATTACAACTATGTCACCAGTTGCTCTATCAACAATTTGATCCATAATTTGTTTTTCAGACTTAGTACCATCAGGAGCTTCAACTCTTACTTTCCTTGGTACATCATAAACTTCTTTTGCCATAGAAGCAAAAACCTGAGCATCCCGACGCATAGCATGCTTAGTATGATCTTGATATACTATCGATTGCATATCCAGTCTAGATTGAAGAGCATATACCGCTCGACCGGAAATGTCTGGATCCGCAATATCTTGGGGAACTCCAGGATTCGCAACATCCTCAACAGCTTCTTTTGACAATTGAAGAACTGCTGGGAGAGCAGTAGGCATCGGTTGCTCAGGCATCTCAGCAATTGGTCCAGGAGGAATCTCAGTGCCATCACCAGATTTCCTATTGGCCAAAAGATATGGATAGTTGTTTTCAGAACCTGCTTCTGAGTACATATCTTCGAAACCTGCAATTTGTTCAGGCCAGAAGATTGGTTTTCGTCGAGGAGACCGGGAGAGAATGTCCCCTAAGTAACTCCCCGCAAAGTTACGTAAGCGCTGTGGATCCTTAGTCAGCCGCGTGACTCCCTCCCAGTGCTCCTCCCCCTCAACGAAAGCATGCTCACCGAAAACGGGTATAACTGGAATGTTTTCTCCAGCAATAATTGTTGCATCTAATATTTCACTTCCAGAAGCTATATACCTTGTTATCTGACATCGCGTACGTATGTGCGTATCTATTATATTATAGCCCGCACCCATAAGATCATCTTCAATTTCCATCAGTTCTTCTTCTCTGACATCTAATGTACTTTCAAAGGGATCAGACAATGTGTATATAGTTTCCTCAATTTCTTCTTTATGGTAGAACTTTACAACATAGATTCGTTTTGAGGTTCCTAAGATCCATGGAAAAGCATATGAATGCTCAGGGTGTTTAAAAGATTCACCGTCTACGCGGTCAATCTCTTCTCCAGTTAATTTATAAACTAAATCTTTGTATCCATTCTCAGAAAAGGCCTCCAAAATAGATACATAGTCAGCATCAGACTTATCGAGAAGTTTTGCATTTGGATCCCATAAAACATTGTTATTAGCTTCAACAATAGGCTTTCTGACAATATTTTGATTCTTTTCATCAAGTCGTTTTGTAGCATATTCTGTTTCTAGCTCCCAGGCACCTACACCACAAACGACACACTCTATTTGAGCATTTGTAAAAGCTTCAATAGAGTCATTTTTATTACAATCTGAGCGATAAAGGCCATCTAAAAGGTCTGCAGCATCATCTCGTGTACCATCTTTGGGTATAAAGTCAACTTGAACAGGATTCATACTCAAATCAGCTAAAATCTGCCTTCCAGCCTTCCTTAAGATGTTAAATTCACCTTTATAAGATAATTGAGAATCCTGGAGGACAGAATCATCCCATTGAGTTATCCAATAAAACACAAGATCATCTGCACCTTTTTCACGAGTTAACTGTGCAGAAAGATATGCTTTATCGTGCAGTTGTTTTAAGTCATTAAGTTCTAAAGGCATACTGCCTCCTAGCCTGCAGCTTCTTCAAGTTGTTTTTTCCGACGCTTAATTCTTTCTTTTGCATCATCATCAACTGCACCAGGCTCAGTTGTAATTTCTTCTTCATCAGCCAAAATAAGGCCTTTGTTTCTTTTCATTTGTTGCTGACGACGAATCTCAGGACCAGATTCACCCATTTTTCTAAGCATATCTCTAGCTTTTTCAACCCTAGAACCAACTTTTTTATCGTAAGCTTTTACTCTAGGATCTTTTTTGGGAATAACTTCTCGTTCTTTTTCAATATCTTTTCTTTTTTTCTTGCGAGATTTACCAATTTTTTTATCGTAAGCTTTTACTCTAGAATCTTTTTTGGGAAGAACCTCTCGTTCATACATCATCAGTGTACTAGGCATTGTCAAATCCTCCTGGGATTCTTTTTTCAAGCTCCTTACGTTTCTTTTCCTCTTCTTCCAGTTTCTCTTTTTTCCGTTTAAGGCTGGCTTGAAGTTTAGATAGTCCCGATGTGACATCACCACCAGGATCTATCGTAAAAGGGTTATAATTAGGATCAAAGATCGAACTTGGCATTATGCTACTCTCCTCAATCTACTGGTTGGTCTTGAACCTTCACCAACAGGTCTAATAGGTGGCGGACGTACTTGAGTTCCAAATACTGGAGAATGAACTTTCTTAAATAACATTTTGACAGAATCCGCCAAATTAGGAGATGGAATCTTGAATTTCTTTAGCATTTCTTCTTTAGTATAAAGTTCAAAAATACCATTTGGATTAGGTTTAATAGGCAATCTGCAAAGTTCTGCCCTTAATTTAGTTAATTCAGTGATATCTGAAGAAAAAGATATCATTGTATCAGGATCAGTATAAATATGTTGAGTTACTGCAATATATGTCCGATAGATGCGATTACGAAGCTTAAAGTAGTACTGAGCTCGACAGTTTTTGATGGCTTCTTTATTTGTTTTTTGGTTTTGGATCTGAACTTTATCTGCAGGATTATAAGGGGCATCAGGATCATCAACTTTTTCTGATCCTTTATATTGTGCAATTATGGTTTTCTTGCCTTCAAAGGAGTTGTTAACTTGACGGTTAAGGCCAATACCAAGACCGTCACAATCCCAAAGAAAAACATCAGCGCTATTTTGGATAGCCAGACCAGTTGCCCAATCACATCCTTCATTTATGTCACCAGTATCCTTTTCTTCAACCATTGTAACAACAGAACCATGTCTAAGGGCAAAGCCTTTAGCATCGTCTCCTCTATCTGCAGGGTCATGAGCTGCAACAACTGCTCCACGTGGATCAAAACCAAGTTTTATGTGAGCGTCAACACAAGCATCAAACCACTCAGCCATAATGAGAGCGTTCTCAACGGAATCATTAAACGCACCTTCCCAGATATGATCATATAAAGCCCTGGGGAGCATTTGATAGTCGTGCATTCTTTCATCTTCTAACTCCTTAGGGAACCAAGGGTTATCCGAATAGTTTATTTTAACGATATAGTGAAGGTCATCTTCATAGAAACCATCACGATCTAGTTCTCGTTGATAAGGATTGATGAATCTTTGTGAAAAGGGGTCCGCTGCGCTCATAGGATTGCCTGAAATCCATAATTCTGAGTCAACTTCACGCAATGTGGGAGTCAAAATCTTCAGACTATCCTCAGAAATAAATTGCCCTTCTTCAAGCCAGAAATATTTAAAACCAAACATGGATTTGATTGCATCAATTGAGCGAGCTAGTCCTCTGAATCTGAAACCACCTCCTTCATTGTGTTCAATCTTATTATTGTAGTTTTTATAACCAGGGATTTTCAAACGACGTATCTCTGACTTGAGAAGGGCAAACACGCTGTCATCAAGAGAATTTTGAAATTCCCGTAGACATCCAACTAAAGCACCTTCAACTTGAACTTTGTGAGCAAGCATACCTGCAAAAGTCATGGATTTTGCTCCTCCACGACCTCCAAAAGCAACTTTATACCTTTTCTTTTTGGTAATAAAAGGCATTAGTTTTGATGGTATTTTAAGCTCTAAAGCTCTAGCCATAATATGCGCCTTTTCCGAATCGTCTAACAGCCCAATACATTGTTCTACAGCGAGTAAATCTCAAACGACGTAAAAGCCAAGTATTAGTAGTTGCATCAACAATAATCTGCATATTTTTAAGAAACTCATCGTCAGCAACTTTACGAGTAACTTCATTTTTATCTTTGTCAAAACGATAGTGGCAATCATGTCTTTGGCAAGCAGGTTTTACTGACAAACCATAGACCGTATCAGGAACAAGATAATCACCAAGACCACCGGGGCCACAACCCCAAGTATCTCTTTCAACTTTATCATAATCATAATAGTTTGGAGGTGTTATTAATTCATACATATTGGTATCACTAATAAATAAGGGTCAAACCAAAATTCTACAAGCCAAAAACACATTATGATACCTCCTGGAGGAATGGATTTGTATATCCCCAAATTCCTCTTCTTGACATAATTGGTCTGACTTTAATAAAAGCATTGTGTTTAGCTGCATCTGCAACAGTTAGTGTCTTACTACCACCACCTGAAGCACCGATTGCTAAACCATCGCCAATGCACATTTCAACATGAATCACATGGTGGTATTCATTCTCCCAGAACACTAAATCACCACGATGTGGAGTTCCTGTTCTTTGCCACTTTTGGGAGAGTTGGGAGGCTGTCCAGTCCCCTTTCCTGGGCAGCCTCCCGATCGACTTCAGGATTTCAATAATGAATCCACTGCAGTCAAAACCTGAAGGATCATCACCGCCCCAAATGTACGGACGCCCGATATATGAGAAAGCTATTTTGAGGGCTACATCACGCATAAGGCTTATCCGATTTGCTATTTACCCATCCACGGGAGAAGGCGCGAAGAGTTTCAGCAGTAATAGGTCGATTGAGAGAAATCATGGCGCCGTTTTCAGCATATTCAGCACCAGCTGCTCGGAATAGCTCATTCAGATCACCCATCAGACCATAAGGATTTTTATAATCTGTAGCAATGATCATGGCCATGTCGTTGAATAACGAAACAACTTGATCCGAAGATACAGTTGCCACATTAGCAATTTGTGCAAGCGTTACATTGTATCGATCCTCAAGTTTCTTCATGGTCTCCGGTTTGAGGTTAGCCTCAAAAGTATAATACAAACTCCGGCCAAGCATATAACTCTCAACATCATTCCAACATCCTATTAACAGGGCAACCATTACCAAAAGAACAGGAACTAACTTTTTCACAGTTTACCTCCTTTACCAAGGGTTCTAAGATACTCTTCCAGTCGCCGTTTCTCTGCTTTCATTTCCCTATAGCGCTGGCGCTGGTCATGATTCATGCGGGAAATATCATTTCCTACTCTGTCTTCCATCGCCCACATCTGTTGTTGCAAAAAATTAATTCTATCCTGGGCGATATGCACATTTAATCGTTGGCTATTATCAGCGAGAGCATCAGCTTTCGCATATCGGTCTTCCATAAAGAAAGCAGCAGCCATGAAGCTACCAATTAAAAGTAAGGCTGATGCTATGCTCATGATTGTTTTTCTCAACCCATTCTCCCTGAACCACCAATTCCGCCACTCTTCTTCTTCATCTTCTCGCGCATCTGCGAAATCTTTATCGCACGTCCTTGACGGTCAGCCTGTTTCTTTGTAGGGTAGACTTTACCTTTCTTTCCATACCGATAGCCTCCCTTAACTTTACGTGTCGGCATCCTCTTCCCCATCTTTCCGGGAGTCGACCACCGTGATCTTCCACTCACGATTATTAGGATCAGTGATCTCTTCCGTAGTACCAACAGTTAACAACGGATTCTTAGCCAGCAACTCAGTGAGTATACTAGCCAAGTTCTTCAAGGTCGCCGCACCCCGTGGATCTTGTGCAGAAAGTCCGTTAGCCATCTCAATAGCTTTATGGAGGAGAACAGTCTCGAGCTCCACGTATTTAGGCCCGAGAAACTTCTGCTTGAGGATAGCAAACGCTTTAGTATGGGCGGCAGTCTCTTCTCCCAATTTCGATAAAACATCTTCAAGCGATTTAAGCTCTTCAAGATTCAGGGGTTCCTTCCGTGCCAAAGGAATCTGTTTCCAATCTTTAGCGTTGTACTTGAGTACAGCCGGCGAAACTTGGTGTTCCTCGGCTATTTGGTCTAAATCATTCCCAAGGACCTCGTATTTAAATTTCAACAGTTCCCAGTTAGTGTCTTGCATAATCGTTCCCTACCTTTAAGGTTCGCATAGTATTATTATATCATAGTTTTGCATCTTTGTAAACAATAAAATGTGCTGGGCAGAAAATAAGTTGGGGTCGTGGCTGATGAGGCTGGAAGGTGATACTTCATCCGGGGCCCGAAATTTTAGGGATACTTCCGATTGAGCATACCGTCGTAGCAACAGACTTTTCATAAATAACCCCCCGCCGAGTCCCATTCATTAACTGAGTCCCATTCATTCACTGAATCCAATTCATTATCTGAGTCCAGTTCATTAACTGAGTCGGGTTCACTGCCAAGTCCCACTCAGTAAGTGAGTGTGATCCAGTAAATACACACCACTCATAAAAAGAATGCCGCCCAGAAAATACGTCCAGCCCAGTGTTTAGAGCCATCCCAAAAGAATGAATGGCATTCATCTTGGTTTAATGAATCCGGCTCAGCTAATCAGTGAGTACTAATTAAATGAACCAGACCCAGCAATGATAAAGTGATCCAGTTACTGGATGGGATCCATCTCATGAATCTGATTCAAATTTCGAGTGCCAATTCTAGTTGATGAGTCCTGTTCATTACGGGAATCAGATCCATTTCCAAAGTAGTGCTCAGAATCTGGCACTTCCCCACTTTCTGATCACTTTTCATTTTTTATAGTAATTTCAATACTTTATAGTCTTTTTAAGTGAATAGTGATAAATCAATAAATAAAGTAAATTAAAAATAAAAATACACCATATAAAATAGTTTTGAATCGCACCTCACTTTTACTTTCACTTAATTAGTCCAGTTCAGTGGATGAATGTCATTCACCAGTCTGTATCTTATTGTATACACTGATTAAATCAACTGTATACTTTTTGATACATGTGGATAAAAAGATACATATGTCAATGGCATGTATACTTTTTGATACATGTATATTATTGTATACATTGGATATTTAAAGTGTATACTTTTGTAGACATATTATAGTGAATCCCATTCATTATATTGTTCAAATTCATTCACTGAGGGTTCAAAATAATGAACTTATAAACTATTGATTTTATTAGAAAAATCTCATTCATAAAATAAAGTTCAAAATAATGTACTATGAGCCATATTCATTTTATAATTAAAATAAGGTGGAAAAATAAATAAAAAAATATTTATAATAAAATCAAGTACTTAGGTCCAATGAATGATATTTATTTAATGAATGTGAAAGTTGGCACAATTATTGCATATTATAAAAATAAAAAGGATTTCCAATGAGTCAAATTCATAAAATGAAGGGAGGTGATAAAATAAATGACATTCATTGTCTAGTGTCCAGTTCATATTTTAATTTTCCAACTAACAAAATGAATCAAACTCACAAAATGAAAAGGAAAAACAAAATGAAAGAAATTAAAGACATGAATAAGACTGAATTGACTGAATTGGCCATTAATCAAATGAATGAGATTCAGGAACTGAAAGAAGCTCGTGAAGCGGATCACTCCTTGATTGCTGAACTTCAATCAAAACTTGAAGCCACCTCAAAAGATGGTAGGAAATCACAAGTTTTAGATCTACTTAGAAAACACGAGACAATCAGTATTTTGGAGATGTCCAAACTTTTAGGGATATCCACAAAAAATGTATCATCCCAATTAACTTATTTACGTTCTGATGGATATGCCATATTCACTGATCCAAATGGACGCAAAATGTTGGTTGAATCCAAGAAAACTGAATCTGATTCAGAAAATCAAGAGGAATCCACTGAATAAATAATCCTCAGCAAACAAGCCGCACTCACCTAGTGAGTGCGGCTTTTCTTTTTGGTACTCACCTGGAAAATGAATCCCTCTCGACAAATAAATACCATTCAACTTATCCACTCCTTCCAGCAATAGGGGGTAAACTATTTGACTAAAATATATTGTTATTCTGATGATCGTTATTATGTTTCCAACTAACCTGCCAGCCGGTTATGGGTTTCCAGCTTAAACAATCATCCTTCCTTATCTGATTCTAATCCAAATATATTTGTGCTTTTTCTAGCATTGCGCATTTACTTTTTGTGTTGAATGCGATATTATACTTGTAAAAATAAAATACAGAAAGGAGAGACTAATGCCTGCAGAGATTCACTTATCAGAAAAAGAGAAACGATTCATGTGTGAATTGTACAAATGTCATTACACCATTGGTGAGACAGTGAGGATAATGGGTTATAGTTATAACACTGTTCGAATGTATTTCCATGGCTATGGAATGATGGGTATTAAGAAGTATGACCGCATGCAACTCATGGATCAGGAGATAAGAAATGATGTCGAATGCAATACCAGACAAACAACGGCTTGTCGATAAGATACGTAAGAATCTACCTGAAGAGATTCTTAAGCAACCGATTTGGTTGGCATATTACTATAAGAAGAATGATGATGGTACTTATTCCAAGCCTCCGTGTTCCCAGCAAGGACACTCGGTATCTAGCAAGAAGCCTGGTGTTACATTCTATGAAGCGATTGCGGATGGTTACCCAGGAATTAAGATCAATGAGCATACAAACTTGATTGCTTTTGACATCGATGATAAGGATGCCAAAAGAGGTGACAGAAAGTTTGATATAATGAATCTGTCTGAAGAGTTCAGGGAATTTATTATCGATCAAGATTCATACATGGAATACTCACCTTCAGGTTGTGGCTTGAGAATCTTAATGACATGTGATGATAAAGATGGTTTGCCAGGACGTACCAACTTATCGAAAGAACTGTGCATAGGTGGTGAGTTGTTTATTAACTCGGGATATGTGACAGTAACCGGGGATCAGATCAGTGGTGAAAGTATAAAACCGATTGCGAAGTATAATCTGAAAATGTGGTATGATGTATCTCAGAAAGCTGATGTGATTGATATACCTACTGAATTTAAGTATCCTGATCTTCCTTTGGTATTGGAATCCTTAAAGCTTTGTAAGTTAGACCAAAGCGAACGTGTGAAGAAAGCATATAAGACGGTGACAAAGCAGGACTATAACCATTATGACTATTGGATAAAGATTATGGCTGCGTGTCACCATTATGCAACGATAACTGGTCAAATGAATAAGATGACATCTGCTGTTGTTGAGTGGTCACAGAAAGATGAGGAAGCCTATGAAAATGATGATGATGTCATAGGTCATTGGTCTTCATTTGATGCAGGTAACGGGGTGACATATCACACTCTCTTCAAGTTCGCAAAACTCTTAAAGTTTGAGTGGCCCCAGGAAGTATATGATAAAAACGGTCCGACTGGTAAACCAATGATAAATAGTACTGTCAACTTTGAGTATTTCATGGATTATCATAATATAGAAATATACCGGGATGTATTTGGTGATTACTTTTATATTAAGACAAGTAAGGAAATTCTCAGTAAATACTTTTTACCATTCCAGGAAGTTAATATGTATTTTGGAATGGCAGGACCATTCTCTAGATCTGCCTTAGAAGCAAGTATATGGGATTTAACCGGTCAAAATGGTTATCTTAATGTGGCTAAAGGCCCTATCATACAATTATTGGATAGTTACATATCAAAACGTGTGATTAAAACAAACCTCTTTAAAATGTGGTTGGAAACCCCACCTGATGAACTTCCTGAAGATATGATCGAAAAGAATACTGACATATCCAAATCTAATCTTGACTATCTAATGTCTTGTATTACTTTAGCAGATACCCAAGATCCAGAAATGGTAAATACATTCTTCAATACACTCTTCTTTGAAATGACAATGCCAATATACAATCCTGATAGAACCTTTTCCCAAAGAAGCTTTATGTTGATATTGACGGGACCTGAAGCATGTCGAAAGACTACATTCTGGTCGATGTTGTTTCCGGCAAAATTTAGAAGTCATTTTGTCACAAGTTCAACAGAGACATTGGGAGGTGCTAAGAGTATACGAGACTTCAGTGCTGCTTTAGTATCGTCTGCCCTGGTAGTAGTTGATGAGTTTGAGATATTCTACAATAAGAAAAATGACTCATTGTTCAAATCATTAGTAACTTCTGATACCATAGATTATGTACCTATCTATGAGAAAACCATGAAGAAAGAACCTAAGAATGCAGTGCTAGTGGGTACCACTAATAAGAAGTCTCTCCCATTTGAACAAGATAGTAATCGGCGGTTAGCATTAGTCCAAGTCAGATGGATCGACACGGACGCGATGAAATCAATCAATTGGCATCACTTTTATAGACAATATATTTCTGAGGGAAGAAAAGCAATGATGAACGGCATATACCCTTGGAAACTATCTGGCCGAGTGCTTCAGAAACAATACTTGGCTAATGAGAAATTTAGATCACAGACAAACCTCGAAATAGTAATGCGGGAATGCTTTGACTTTGATATGACAATCCATGATGAACCAATTAATTATGACAATGGAAATATGCAGACAAACAATGACCTTTTGAAAATATCAGATATTACTGGAGCGATCAAACAAAGATACCCAGAAATCTTTATTAAACCTGCCGAACTAAGACACACTCTTAAAAGACTGTGTGGTAAATATACTGATACAGTCGACAAGAAAATTCCTTTAAAGACTTGCAAAAATGCATACATTGAGGACGGAATTATAACACAAACTCAATATGTACGGTACGTTATGCCTCCCCAACTTATAGATGCTTTTTAGGGACTTATTTGTAGTTTTTCTTGTGAAAAACGTTTACTTTTGGTGTGTATTTTGATATAATTAAAATAGAATGAAAAAGTTTGAAACACTCTGGAGAACACAAAATGTCTAAATACAAAATGAAAGGTGGTGAATTCAATGAAGCTGTGGAGACTAGATGCCAAGGAAATGAGGAAACTCCGTATCAAAAGGAAACTCAAAGACAAAATGGCCAAGAAATCAAGACGTCAGAACAGGAGAAAACATTAATGAGATGGTTTGATATTGATAAGACAGTTGGTGAGAGCAGGTTCTGGCAAATTGTTGGAGCCATACTGTTAATTGCCGTTCTCTACTTTGTTATTTTCCAGCTAGGAGGAATGTAAAAATGTATATCTGTGAAAAATGTAAAAGACAAATTGCTCCTGGAGTTCCACAGTTTAAAGAAGTTGTGGAAACCAGAATAGCCGAGGACAAACACGGTGAAGAAATTGTACGTGAAATCAATGTATGCCCTGCATGCGTGGAGGTGAATAATGGCTCTACCGAAGAATAAAACAGCATACAAAGATTTTCCATTGTTAAAGTATAACATTCACATAGGTACAATTCAAATGGACCTAGCAGAAGAATGTTATTATGGTATCTGCCCTGACGGTACCGAAACTCATTTAGGTATCCTTGGTGATGAACAGCTGATCAATGAATATCTCCAAGAATATCCTACACCTGATAAATGGTAAGGAGGTAAACTTTATGCCATTAGACAAATTCTATTATGACCTCTCAGATAAAACCGAATTTATCAAAGAGGTTGAAACTTGGAACTCTGGCGGCCACGTAATGATTGACATTATTTGGTTGAAATCAGGTAAGATCTTAATGATATCTGATGAAGCCGTTTGTAAGTATGATTGCATTGAACAATTCATGGGTGATGAAGGTGAATACAATTATGATAAATATTGTGTTGACCTAATTGATGAAGACCTTCCTAAAAACCAACCTGTCTATGATTCCTCAATGATTGGAAGACCATTCAATTATAATGGTGTGACAATCACCAATCCATTTCTTTCTGAATGTGGCAGATTTTCTGTTAAACCTAAGCTTTATTATGGCAAACCTTATTTAGAATCCTTGAAAGGAGGGCCAAATGAGAATGTGGATGATTAATCCAAAACTTTTATGTGATAAACATCTTCTTGGTGAACATGGAGAAATTCATAAGTTTATACCTACCTTTAAGAAAAGATATAGTGTTGATGGTAGATTTTCTCCTATTGTTCAAATTCAATTTCAGGGATTCAGGGAAAGACATGATGCTTTAGCTGTTGAAATGGTTAAACGAGGTATGAATCATAAAAGCCCATTGTTTGAACTTCCTGATTTCAAATCTATTTATCCACAACATTACAATAAGTTTGTTAGAGCTTCTCAATCTTACAAAGATTTATCATTGAGATGTGAACAATGTAAAGAAAGGATAGAAAATCATGTGTAATTACTTTATTGACTGTGATTGTGATGATCATTGGGATGAGGATCCTACATATTATCATGTAGTCAGTCCTGCTTATGGCCGTGATTACAAGGATAGTACCTCAGCAAAGAATGATTGGGATAATGGCAAGGACTTTGTATATGAGAATATCATGGGTGGCGGCAAATATTGCAGCAAACGTGATTTCAAAACAGGTGATAAGATTGAAATCAGATTTAATCGTAAAGCTGATTTCGTTTTGGTCACTAACTAATCCCACAAGAAAGGAGATAAACTGTGAAAGTGACAATGTTTTGGTGGGACACTCGATGGGTGGTCAGGTTTGGCAGAGAAGGTAATGTAACTCTGGAAACCAAAAACTACAAAAAGGCATTCTTTTGGGTTAAGTACGCTGATCAGCTTAACCCCCAATTTGTCCTTGACTACATGAACAACTGTTAATCAATCGTATGACAGGAGCTTTGTTCCTGTCATACTGTGGATTAACCGTAGCAAAACGTCAACCTACAACATGAAAGGAAAAGTTTATGACACCAGAAAAAATCATTGTAGATTTGATAGCTGAAAGGAAAGCTATCAGGCGGCGAGAGCGTGAAGTCACTGCAGAAATTTTTGATATTATTGTAGATCAAAAAATGATTGACTTCATTTCAATCAATTGGAGAAGACTGGAAAGAGTCTTTAGAAAAGATGATAGGAGGATCCCGTGAGAAATACATTTGATTTCACTCTACTTAATCCTGCCAAGAATATGGGTGGTGATAAGTATGAGACACGATTTGATGGCAAAGACTGGATTGTTTACTTTCCACAGAAGATTTCCCGACAGTCTGGGAGACCTGCACATGATATCACAATGGTCCTGCATGTTGGTGGTATCAACCCGGAGGATTTTGAGCATGACAAGGCTACTTAATTGTGAGTACGGTTTGGAGATTGACAAAACCTCCGAAGAGGCAATAATGCACATTGATACTCAGTATATGAATGGCCATATCACGCAAGAAGAAATGGCAGCAAAGGTATCAAATGTGGTTTACAACTACCTGAAGCACAATGAAGTTGTGCTTATCAAAATCTTGAAAGGATAAACTGCAAAATGACTAAAGCACAGATGGCAAAAAGAATCAAGGAATTGGAGGATCAATTGGGAATTGTAACCAAACCCACTAAAATCCAGGAGATTGAAGCACTTGAAACCGAAACCATGGTTAAAGTCCTTGACCTAATCAAAGCTTGTGAGAAAATAACAGGCCGTACCCTCGGTACTGTGAAAAATGTTCACATTGGCTTTTCCAAAAAGATGCAGGAATCCGACACTCCTTTACGATCAATGGTGGAAGAGATGACTGCACTCGCGATGGACAGTGGTTACTATACCTTCGCTAACACCCGGTGCTTTGCTGATTGGGTTCATAAGAAAATCCTGGAGGGATAATGGCACACACTTTTGAAACAGTTGTTGGTGAGCTCTGTCAATGTGGTCACGAAAAAGCCAGACACAGAGATCTTCTTGGAGGCCATGCCCCAGGTCACGGTAGCTGTAAAAAATGCAGCTGCGAAAAATTCACCTGGGCATGCTTCATATTCGCCGGCGAGGAGGCAGAAACTCAAACAAAGGAGGATTCTATGGATTAAATAAGTCGTGTGTCACGACATCATGGTCAAGGGCAAGCCTGGTCGTGACACATTGCGTATTTAACCCAAAGAAAGGAGTCCAAAATGTATACAGTAGAACTAAATGGTCATGAAGCTAGGGTTGAATTTAACAATGGTTATGAAGAGTTTGATCTCTTTGTACAGTTTGATTACCAACCTTATGAAAGATCAACCAGTACATACCCAGGAGCGTCTGAAGCAGTAGAATATTATGACTGCACTCGTGATGGTTCCTATGGTGACATTTGTTTATTAGGTGACACTCATGAATATATTGAGGAAGCTATTCTTGAAGCTATTCATGATTACAGACAGAAACAACTGGATGAATATCTAATAGATAATAGCAGAGAAGCTTTCCAAGCAAGAGCAGGTTCTTTCCTTGGTATGACAATCTTTTCAATCACACTTTGGTTTTTAATATGGAGATAATTATGTCTAAACTTACAGCAATTCTTATAGTATTAGCATTTTGGGCCTGGCTATTAAGCTATGCCTTTTAATAGTAGGAGTCAAATTCATAGAAAGGAGGTGAGACAATGGATCATTCTAATTATAGTCCTTCTAGGTTAAAGCGGATTATTGAATGCCCTGGGAGTGTGGCTTTGATTGAATCATTAGAAATATCAAAAGTCATATCCACGGGCAAACAAAGTAGTTATGCTGCGCATGGTACCCATCTGCATCATGTCTTTGAGCGATTCTATAATGATCAGGGTGCTGAAGAGTATTATCAGCTTGACAAAGATGATCAGTTTTTAATACGTGAATGTGTGGACTATCTTGATGTTCTTCTGAAGAGCAAAGGCCACACAAATTACATGGTAAAAGCTGAAACACAAATTAACCTTGGTTCCTGGGGAATTCCGGACGTATGGGGCACATCAGATTATCAGATCATAGATCCCATGAAACGGCACATTGATGTTATTGATTGGAAGTTTGGATCTGGTGTCCCCGTATATGCCAAAGAAAATCCTCAGCTCTTAGCATATGCAGCTGGTGCCATAGGGTGGCCAACCACTCTGCAGACGGTTACACTTCACGTCGTCCAACCCGCAATAGAAAACTTCACCATCTGGGAGATAACTGTCGACGAGCTCTATGAATGGGTGCATGGCACACTTGCCATAGCCATTAATCGAGCGGCATGTGAGACAGAATTATTCAACCCGGGTATTGAGCAATGTAGATGGTGTGAAGCACAAAACCACTGCAGAACACGCCTTGAGTATGCACAGGAATGGGCAGTCAAAATATTTGAGGCGAACAAAGTGTTGGCATCCTGCCCCGCACCTGAAGAACTAGCCAAGCTTATCGACATGTTTCCTTTGGTAGAAAAAGCCTATAAAAGCATATTGTTTTATGCCCAAACTGAGATGATGAAAGGCACTCAGTTCCCTGGATTAAAACTTGTCGAGGGTAGATCAAACAGGAAATGGGTTGATGAGAAAAAGGCAGTGGAGTGGTTGTCCAAGAATACGGAGATTGATGAACTCTTTACTTCCAAGCTACGTTCTCCGAGTCAGATGGAGAAAGAATTAAAATGGCTGAAGAAAAATGATGACTTCAAGAAACTGTATGAACAACCACCGGGTAAAGTTACTCTCGTTGGTGAGTCTGATAAACGTCCCGCAATCCAAGCTGAACAAACAGCCATTGATGTTTTTGCGGATTACCAGGCTCCAGATAAACTTGAGTAATTTCTTGTGCTGCGCATTTACATTTTGTGTAAACTGTGCTATATTTAAAATGATGATTGCATAGGGCAATCACAATAACACCAAAACTCTTAACAAAGGAGATTTTACCATGGCGATGAGAGACATCATCAAAAAGGCAATTGAAGAGGGCGGAGCAACAAAAGAGTCCTTACTGGAATTAACCGGAACGACTGAGAAAGGCCTAGCTTCCCAGTTTACTTACCTGCGTATGATGGGTCACTGCCCAATGAAACAGGAAGATGGAACGTGGAAGATCGTTTCCTCAGATGAATGGGAAGCACATCGTTCAGCCGGCGGTGGCAGCAGCAAATCGCTTACTCCCGAAGAGCGTGTTGAAAAAGCCCGCAAGCGGTCTGGTCGTGCAGCGACTGCTTATGACAACGCTCAAAAGCGTTTTGAGGCCAACCCCGATGACCGCCTGTGTGAACTGAAGTTCATCAAAGCGGAAGCTGAATTCGAGATCGCTGAAATCGAATTGGGGAAAGCTGAAGCTGCTTATGAAGAGGCCCCTGATGAAGACGTCGATGACGTTGATGTCCCCGACGAGGAGGAAGAAGAGTCTGACGAAGGCGAAGACGAAGTCGAAGCCGAGGATGAACTTCAATAGGCCCCTCACTCAAACCCAGGGCTACGCTACGGCGTAGCCCTTTTTTATTATCTGGAGGTAACTATGAGCGAAACGTT
>WOR8_10002965_pt1 | contig 16640 bp, 9 predicted proteins | sample DeeMarSeWOR38_10_FD_19890 | JGI IMG/M metagenome (IMG submission 19890)
CAGGAGGGCAGGGTGGGGAAAGTACCGTCGCCATTATTGTAATACACAGAAACGGGCTGGCGCAGGATATCGTTGCCATTGGCAACGATAATATCATCCCAATCATCGCCGTTAATATCGGCAATTCCCAGGCCGGTTGCATATCGACCCTGGGCGACCGATATCCACTCCGGCGTGGGATTAAAAATCATCACCTGCGCTCTTGTCAAATGAGCACAAAATAGCAAGGAAACAAAGATCAGCGATAGCTGTTTCATTGGGGAATTTCCTTTCTTTTTAAATTCATTTCAAAGATAGGAAGGAAATTTCTGCGGAAAAATGAGATTGGTCAGGAAAAAGGATGATTTTAGCAAAAATCGCGTCATATCAGCCTATCCCCATGAATGAGTTTTATAGGATTGCGATAGCTAACGGGATCCAAGTTTCGGTTTTAGATCAGCTATTAATTCAGCCACATAAAAAGACAATTCGCTTGCGATTTTGTATCAGCAACCCGCTCAAAGTAGGTTACATCTTTACCCAATTTCTTAGCCAGAAGCTCTATGAATTTCTCTGTGTCAGGATGTTGACTCTGGTATTTGATCTTTCCTTCATTGGCATAGTAATAGACTAAATTCGCCAGTTCGGTTGAATAATCCTCGGCGGCGCCCAGTAAACCGTACCCGTTTGGCGAAAAAAGTAAAGAATAGGATAGACCAACCCAAATTCCCTTGTCCGTAGACAGGTAAATGGCTGGAACTACAAAAGCTTCTCCGGGGAAAGTACGTCGATTCCCCGCCTTATCGGTTGCTGTAAATGAATACGCATATTTTTCACCAGGGGTCAACGGATCACCGGAATCCCCCCTGCCATCCCACTGAATAGACTTCGGTGGATCACCCTCTCCATTCAGGCTGCAAAAAATGTTGCCATCGCTGGCCAAAATGTCTAGCTTCCAATGGGCCAGTTCTTCGAAATTTACATGAAACAGTTTTGCTGGCTCAGGACTGATCTCAACCAACTCAGGGGAAGAGGTTCTGCATTCGAATAAGTGAAAGTCGGGATTTAACTCTCCTGTGCCCCAGGGCACTGATGACCAATTGATGCGTTCCCGGATTTCAACTAAATTTGAAAAATCAGATTTCAGATTAATTGGGAGTTTTTCTTCTTCTCTTCCTGCCTCATAAGTTTCCTTTATAACCACATCATCTAACGTCCTATTCTCCCCCCCCGTTTCGCTTTGAGGTGATCCGTTTGACACTAATACTATTAATAACAATAAGACTTTACAATATTTCATGGTATCCTCAACTAAAGAATGAACTGAAACGTTATTACCCCTGATTGGTCTTCTCGGATGCCCTTTTTATCCAGTGGAACAAATTGCCAATTTTTAAGAGCGGCTATGACGGTCTTATCCCATTGCAGAGAACCGCTGGTTCTGTTCACAATCACGTTTTCTTTAACCAAGCCATTCTCCATAACAGTAAAGTGTAAGGAAATGGTTGCACTAATTCCCTGCATTTTTGCCCATCTGGGGAAAGGTGGAATAACCTTTTTAAGTATTTTTCGGCTGGCCAGCACACCGGTGATAACCGTTTGTGTCTCCCGTGGTTTTAACTCTGGAGCATCCTTCTTTTGCTCTGGCAGCGCTGTGCCAAAGTTAGTGGTCATCGATTCCACCGATCCCGTGACCGTCTGTCCCGGAGACAGGTCAATTTGCGGTTTGCCGGCTTGGCCAATTGGGAAGGCTCCCGAAGTTTGTTGGGTGGATGCAATTAACATTTCACGATTGTCTCCAATGTCGAGAGCCTGAGGTTTGGTAACATTTTCATCTCTTTTGACCCCTATAGCCGGTGAAACCTTTAGAAGATCCTTAGTTTGATTAATTTTATTATTAACGGACTCAAGCTGATTCATGTTGATGGGAGCTTGTTTTCGGCGACTATCCAAGAAAATTCTGTCACTTCCAAGAGTAATTGGGGCAGGGGATCCGCTAGTGGCGATTTCAGGTTGTTCCTCCGGTTGGGTCTCACCAATCCTGGATTTGAGGGGAGGGGGGGCACTTTTCTTTTTGATAATATTTTCAGGTTCCCTTTCTACCTCTGTCAGATCTATAAAACTGATTTCTCGAATAGGAGGTTCGACGAAGCGATCTAACGCCGAGAGCGAAAAATACCCCAATAGCACCAATACATGAATAACAATAGAAAAGGATACACTACTTGAAATGCGATAACGGGTTTCTGTTATTAAGCTTACCCAAAAATGCAAAATCAATTCCACAAATGAGCTTCTGTCATAGGTTTTCGCATTATTGTTCGCCATAGGTCTAAAAGTAGATTTCATGAAATTATTCTGGACTTAGTCTCTGATTAAATTTTGCTTCTGTTTCGCTGTAGTGTTGCAATGGCTAATCGTTTACCTCCCGAACGTTTGGCAACTGTCAATATTTCAATCACTAAGCGGTGACGTAAGTTCTTATCCGCTCGAACAACAACCAAACGGTCGGGGCGTTTTTCTAGTAATCTACGTAATTCACTCTCCAGTCTTTCGAATGGTATCTCTCTGTCATCTAATGCCAAAATATTATCGCGGGAAATTGAAATTGTAATATTTGTTTCGGATTTTGCTTCTACCGTTTTCGCTTTGGGCAAGTCAATTTCGAGATCCACAGGGACCATCATAAGAGGGGAGGTAACCATAAAGACGATGACGAGGATAAGAGCTACTCCAACCAACGGGGTTATATCAATTTTACTTACAGGTGATAGCATCTTTCCTCCTGTCTCTATTTCTTTCTTTTTACAATTGAAAGCTGTTCGGCTCCGCATTGTTTGGCTTCGTCCAAAATGGCCACCACATGGTCGTGGAGAACATTTTCTTCGGCACTTATAACAACCATTTTGTTTTTGCTTGCAGTTATGAGCGTTTTGAGAGACTCAGCCAAATAATCGGGTTCGATTGTTTTTCCATTGAGCTGGATGGAATAGTCGTCCTTCAAGGTAATCTCGGCCTTGAGCTCCGTTTCTTCCAATTGGGTTTTTGCCTTCTGCATAGAAGGAGTGGAGATATTGATTCCGGATTGCATGATTAACGGATAAGAAACCATAAATATGATGACAAGAGTCAAGCAGACATCGACCAGCGAAGTTAGATTAATCTCAGTGACAGCCTTGCTCTCTTTGATATAGGATTTTCTCTTCATTTTTAACTTTGTACTCGCAGTTCTTTATATATTTGATTTGGCTTCTGAAATTGTCTGATTTGGGATTTTACCTATTCCCAAAAGCACCAACACTCTCTTACTTATTGATTCAATTTCACTCATAACTGTGTTAACCCGGCGCAGGAAATAATTATAGAAAATTACAGCTGGGACGGCCACTACCAATCCACTTGCGGTAGTGATCAAAGCCTCAGCGATGCCTGCAGAAATAACCGATGGACCGGCCGATCCTGCAACCGCCAACGAATGGAAGGCTCTAATAATTCCAACAACTGTTCCAAACAAGCCAATAAGTGGGGCAATATTGCCAAGCGTGCCGAGGATGCTCAGATTCTTTTCTAACTTGGTTCGCTGATCAATCGCCATAGCATCCATCATTTCCTCCACGGACTTGGCATCTCTTCCGGATTCTTCCAAACCGGACTTCACCACTGCGGCCAAAGGAGAAAGCGAACTGTTGCAGACCGAAATGGCTTTTTCAATCCCATCATTCCGAAAGGCGTCTTTTAATTTTATAAAAAAGCGATCAGCATCTATCGCTGTGTTCTTATAAAACAACCAGCGTTCAAAGATAAATGTCAATGCAACTATCGAACATCCTACTAGGATAATCATGGTAAAACTGGATTGCAGCGTATCAACAAAATTTAGTTCCATATCAAAACTCCTTTTTAAACTATCTCTTCATTAATTGTTGTCAAGTTTCTTCATTATTGAGATTGAGCTAATTTTAGCAAATCTATTCTTTCTCTTGCTGCGATGGTCCAACGCTCTTCATTTGTGCTATTGGCCAATAGTTCATAAGTCGAAATCGCTTTCTGATTTTCACCCTGATTTTCATATATAGCGGCCAGTTGAGCCAGGGAGCTCAGCCGGTAATAATTATCTCCACCACCTCGATTTATTGCTGTCTTGAACACATGCTCTGCTCTGATGGTTTTATCGTCGGATAGATAATACATCCCCAATCGATAAATAGCCTCCAGAGATACTGCCAAATCCTCCGCATTCTGCAAGGATTCAATCCTGGTGAGACCATCCTGAATATTCCCGGTTTCCAACAACAGACGACTAATCTGTAATTGAATCATCTGAGCATCCTCTGCCGATGGATACTTTTCCAGATATGATGAGAAAGCCTGAGCTGCCTTTTGTTTTTCTTGCAAACGATCATAGCACCAGGCAGAGTTTTTTAGCGCGGGTCCATAGTACTCCGAATTAGCGTAATCCTCAATAACTCCATTGAAGTAATCGATTGCTGATAAATAACTTTCCATTTGATAATATCCTACGCCAAGAAGGAAGTACGCTTCAGGTACCTGTGAACTCTCCGGAAAATATTGGACGAATCTTAAGAATTCATCAAGAGCAGCTTGATAATCTTCCTGAGCTAGATAGCATTTGGAAAGTGCAAATTGTGCGTCGACTGCATATGTCGAATTGGGATAAAGCGTCAAAATTTCCTTAAATTCTTCAATTGCTTTTTGATAGTCTTGTCCCTGAAAGTAATTCATAGCAATTCGATACCGAGCATCGATTGCTAGGCCCGAATTTGACGTTTGCTCGATAACTTTTTGCAGTGTTTCTGAGGCTTGATCAACCTGCCCCAATTGATAATAGCTTAATTGAATGCCTTCCAGAGCCTCTTTATTCTTTTCATGGTCCGGATAGCTTTCAATGAATGACTGATAACGATTAACGGCTTCCTCATAATTGAATGCATTATAAGCAGATTGTGCTAACTTCAATGAACTTTCTACTGCAACAGGATCATTTGGATAGTTGCTAATGATATGCTTATATACGGAATCAGCTTCGGAAAAATGATTAGCTCTAAAATAAACATCTGCGATATTAAATAAGGCCTCGACGGCACGGTTGGAACGAGGGAATTCCGTAGCTAATTTATCCCAGGCTTCTATGGCTTGCATATAGGATTCAAGACGATAATAACACTGACCACTTCTAAATAATGAATTGACGACAAGCGCTGCGAATTCTGGGAACTCTTGGGTTTGAATTGATACTGGATAAGCTTTTAAGGCTTCCATATAGTCTTGTCTGAGAAATTGTACTGTGGCATAACCATAATCAACCAGTATTTTGTTCTGATTCTTTATGTTCTTTCGCAGTACTTCAAAGGAAGCAAGAGCCGAATCTGTTCCTTCTAACTGAAATTTACACCATGCTTTCCCGATCATTGCTTTTTCAGTCAAATCATCTATTGTAGCGTCTTCGGCCAATTGATATTCTGTAACCGCCTGTTTGTAATGTTTTAAAAAGTAGGCTGCTTCACCCATTAGAAGATGATTGGCTCTCTGCCAGTAACTTAGTTCGCCAGAGTTGGGCTGTTGAGGCAGGGAGGCATTGCGAGTGATCACTTTCTGATAATCACCTTTATTAAAATCATGATTTTGTAATGCGAAATACGAAACATCAAAGAACTGACTTTTCTGCCTCTGCTGAATGATCTGATCAAAGTAACGTTGGCCTGCCGCAGGAGTCTCATTGGCTCCCAATAAAAAGTAGACAGCCGGGGTCAATTCATCTTTAGGGTATAACCTCAAGAATTGCCTCAAACTTACCAAGGCGCCTGAGCTGTCGCCTTTTTCCATTTCGGCAAGAGCTGCCTTTAACTTAGCTAGAGGGGCCAGGGGGGACTTAAGATCAATTGATGAAATATTATGGAAAAGTACGATTGATTTGTCCAATTTCAGCGAATCGACAGCGCCCTGTCTCCGCAAACACTCAGCTTCCATATATTTAAAATAACTGGAATTGTCAGAGGCATACGAGGATCGAAATTCCGCAATTGCATCCTCCAACTGTTTCAAATTTAAATTGATCCATCCTAACCTATAGTGAATGGCATCTGGATTGCCAAGTCCACTGTTCAACAATCTTTTTAATTCTGATCGGGCAGCAAGCCAATCTCCCGCTCTCATAAAAACTTCAGCTGCCTGGAATAGAGCTTGGTTGGCAATTGGCATATTTGGGTAAAGGTCTTGTAGCTTTTTATAAACACTAACCGCCATTATCCGGTTTCCAGCCATTTCATGAGCCTTGGCTAGAAAATACAACCCCGTCTGACTGCGGGTGTCCTCAAGCATCTGTATTGCATTTTCGGGTTTATCATGAGCAATGGCCTGGCGCGCCCTCAAAATAATGATTCGTTCATCTGCTGTTCCAGGATATTCTCCGGATGTCAATCGGGATAATAAGGAATCGCAGCTCGTCCACGCATTTTGATCAGCGGCCATCCAGGCTAACCCCAATAAGGCTTCCTTCCGAATAAAGGGATTGCTTCTGGTTTCAATTATGTCATTGAAATAGGATTTTGCTACTTTAGTCTTTTGTTGCTTTAGATATAATGAACCGATTCTAAGCCAGGACTCCGCAACCATTGTTTCGGGAAGATTCTTCTCCGACTTATCAGAGCCTTGTAATTCCCTAATCGCTTTTTCCGTTTGACTGTTTCTTTCATATGTGGAAGAAATAAGGAAAGTTGCCCGCCCAAGTAGAACTGAGTCCTTGGTTGTATTTTGGACTTCTCTCAATAGTTGAATGATTTCAGAAGGCTGTGCATTCTGTTTAAATAGCATGGCTGCCTGTTCATATTGCAACCATGCATTATTATCATCTCCTCGCAAGGAATCAGATATCACTAATAGGAAGCATATGAAGCATAATACACCGATCTTAAAATAAGTAAATCGATGTTTGATCATAGAATCACCTGCCATCATAAAATAATTCTTCTTAATTACTGTTCACCTCCAAATCCAAGTCTTCCAGAAGGACCCTCAGTATCAATTGAAACAAGCACATCAACATTTTTGTAGCTTTCGCCGTTTTGAGTCCAGATTTCAAAGCGGTATTTGAATTTGCCATCTTCTACAAGAGAACCGGAGTTATCCCGACCATCCCATACAATTTCCTCTGGAATATCTCCCCTCTCTGAAAAACTTCGGATAACATTACCTTTTTCATCGATAATATCGAAACTCCATTCTAAAATATCTGATCGGCTCTTGGCCTGAAGAGTAATATGTGAGATGTTTTGTTCTCCCATGGGGGAGAAAATATCTGGAGCAGCTTTTGCGCCCACGCCGAATCCACCGAATGCGTACTTAACTCCAAAATTTTGGGTAAAACCGAATTCAGAGACGCTCTTATTTCCATAGTCTATTCCAATTTTATTCAGAGCAAAACCAAGCCCCATGGTTATTCGCCCGTTATTTAGTCCGGCCCTGACAGCAATATTGTGTATCACGTTATATTCCGTTCCAATATTAAAGAAGGCATATTCCCAGCCAATAATCTTCGCGACATCGGCACTTAGGACCAATTTATCATCAAGAAATTTCATGGATGCTCCTACGCGCACCTGCATGGGGAAAGATTGCGCTTCATGCGCCAGCTTCATTTTGGGCGGGACTAAGTTCATGAACATCAGGCCAGCATCAACTCGATCGAATAACCGTTTTTTTAAACCAAGATCAATCCCGTGCCCGGTACCGGAATAATCTAAGATTCTCTGGTTTACGAATTTGTAATTTAAGCCTGCTGATATTCCCCGATAAATTTCTTTAGACCAGGATAAAAGAAGAGCCAAATCAGATACATTAAATGAACCTAATTCTTGATTCAATTCATTCCGCTGATCAAAATCTCCTGAATTCAGATACAGCATGCCTAATCCAAAGCTTCCTAAACTTTTGGTTGGTAAGCTTCCTGCCAAATAATCAAAATTGGTTCCATAGAAAAGTACCGAATGCATAAAATAGACTTGATAAGGATTTTGATTGGCTAAAGCGGCCGGATTCCAATAGATTGCAGTTGCGTCTGTGGCCAATGCCGTATAGGCTTTTCCCATTCCCAGAGCGCCGGAGCCTACTCCCATATGCAGATAAGTTCCTGGCATTCCGGCAATACCGTCCTGGGCGTAGGACGTTGAAAGGCCCTGACAAATAAGGATGCAACATGTCAAGAGATATATCAAATTATGTTTCATAATCTTCTCCAAGCCTTTTTTAATCCTTTAATAACACTTAAGTAAATCCCTTTTACCTGACGACTGCGATTTTTCGATGTTTATTCATGATATTACGACCATTTGCAGCGGCTTTAGCAATCAGAATATATCCGCCGCTGCCAACTTTTTGGCCCTTATCATTGGTGCCATCCCAGACAACTGAATTCGGGAAAACGCTTTTTTCCCGGCCTATACCACCTGGACTTCCACTTGGGATATTTTTGCTCCAGACGAGATTCCCAAAAAGATCAAAGATTTTAAGCGTAACATCGGCATCCGCTTCAAGGTAGTAGTCTATGTGAGTTACTCGTGACTCGGCGCCAAAAGGATTTGGATAGTTTATTGGCACTCCATTCGGCAAACTGGAAGGTGTCAAATTCACCACGATCTCGTAGTCGGCATAAAGGGAATCTGCTTCCACCCATGCTCTCAAAATATTTGTCTCGGTTAGCCGTCCGGCTTTAAATTCAACTTGCACCTCACCATTTGGGTCGGATAAAGCAGACGAATCCGATAAGGTCCCACTACCTGAAATCATAGAAAAAGAGACAGTTTTATCCTGAACCGGATTGCCTGCCACATCGGTTAATTCCGTTGTTACAACTAACTTTTCCAGGGCACGGACTTCTTTTTTTGGTGCCTCCATCATGATATTTGAAACGCTGCCGGCGAAAACTTCCAGTGGGTCTGAATAGCCGGGCTCTGTATTAATTTGATCTTCTGCCTTTATTCTGATAAGGCCGACTGTATTACAGGTTTGGTTAATCGTTTTTTGCCCACTTTCGAGGTTTAAAGTGGCATACTGTAAAGTTCCCGGAACAGTTTCCAGCGTAGAGGCGTCAACTAGGTTAAGTGTCACCAAATGGTTTGCGGTAAGAACGATTTCATTGATACCATTTTTAAAAATAACCGTCATCCCAAACTGTTCACCAGTGGCGACTTTATCAGTGTCAAGAACAACTACATAATGCAAGCCGCCTATAAGAACTTCCACCTGGGCATCCAAGGATATATTAATGTTGGGATTGCTGTCATCTATGGAGCGAATGATTTGATTTCCACCTTGATTTAATATTACCGAAAAAGTGGTTTTGCCTTGGGCTAAATTGCTATTTGCAGGAATAACCTGTGCCGTATTATCTGTCGTGAATAACCTAATTTGATCGTTGGGGGCAGTAAATACACGATTCCAATAATTATCAACGGCATAAACTTCTACCGGAAAAGCTAATCCGGAGGTCTGTCTGGTCGGATTATTCTTTCTGCCAGGAGTTTTCAACGGATCACTTTCGGTGTCTCCGGGGAGAATTACCTCACCCGGTAGTACAGTAAGTAGTTGAGTGAAGCTATTCGGATTGACCAGAACGCTGTCACTTAATGCTGTTGGCATACCGGAATTTCCTTGAAATCTCGCTGTGAACAAATGCTCTTTCGCTGCCCGGATGGTAACAGGCACCTGGACTTTGCCATCGAACAATGACGTGGTATCCGATATTACCGCAAACGAGTCGGTAACTGAAATATTTATGGTATCCATTTGTTCCGGTACCAGATTCCAGTATGCATCCACGGCGCGTATTAACACAACAAAACCTTGCCCGGCTGTTTGCTGTAGGGCTGCATTCTTCTTACCGGGTTGTACTCCGGGTGTTGCCTCCTCACCTGGAAGCAAGAATTGAAGACCGGCCAATTGTGCTGGTATGACGGAAAAAGGATTGCTGTAACCTGTATGAGTGTTGGGAGGAGGAATGTAATCTGCGGCATAAATAACAACTGGTGTATCTGCTTTAGTGATTGCCAGATCACCCTCCCAAAATCCATTGGATAAGGTGACACCTGTGCTGGATAGAGTTCCATTTCCTGTGGATGCCGAGAGTATAATTTCACCCTCATAATCCAACAAAGGATAGTTGTTGGCATTATGAGCTTCTATTCTTACGAAAAACGGGCTTCCAGCAGTTACTGTATCCTGAATTTGCGAGAATACAAAATGATCGAGCAGACCAGTAAGCATATTGAAGCTACTCGATGTATCTATCAAAATGGGTTGTTGAGTCGTTTCCACAAACACCCTATTGCTCCCCGTTGAGAGCAGCGTGAAATCATAATCAGATGAAGGGGTTACCTGAAGAGTATCTTGCGGCAATATGGCTGCAGTATCTGTACTTGAGAAGTGTAGCTCTATTGAATCCGGTGCCGTCGGATTATACCAGTAATCTGTAGCGTATACTTTCATTAAGAATGGTATTCCCACCGTTTGGGGAGATGGATAACCGGTAATTCCCGGCAGTAATCCCGGTGTCAGTGATTCACCAGGAACCAAGATCTTCAATCTTGCAATAGAACCTGGCAACAAGGTAAAAGGATTACTGTTGCCGCGAACTATGTCGTTAAAGTCATGAATGTTTATGTAAGCACTTTGTGCTGCCTTTGTAAGGATCACTGGTCCGCTCCATTGACCATTAACAAACTGAATTGTACCAACTATTATCGTTCCGGGCCCGGTGGAAGCTGTCATATTTGCCATTTCGTTGTAGCCACTCACAATATTGCCACTTCCGTCAACAGCGGATACGGTCAACTGTAGTGTATCCCCCGCAAATTGCGGGCTACTAATCGGATTGAATACAAAACTTGCCACTGAGCCGGAAATTACAAGAACCAATGGCGATGTATCCGATGATATTAAAGGATTATTTACACAGTTTGCAGTAACAGTCCAATTACCGGGCGTATTAAATCTGAAATTAGAAAAGGAAACTGAACCGGATACAAGAGGTGCGTCGAGTGGGATATTGGCGCTTGAGTCTGTTGATGTTAAGCGAACTATTGCGCTGGCAGTAGTCACGGGGTTCCACCAGTCATCAATTCCATTTACAGTAATATTGATCGCATTACCGGCGGTCTGCACTGGAATTGTTCCTGTCTTACCGGGTGGTATACCAGGTGTGCTTTGCTCACCCGGAAGCAAGATTTGCAGTCGCGTAAACGCACCGGGATTCACATTGAAAAAATTACTCTCCCCCGTGTGGGGAATGGCAGCAAAGTCCATGCAAATAATTTTAACATTACTCGCCGCCTTGGTTAACATGACGTTGCCGTTCCAATAACCATCCACAAAATCTATCTCGGTTGGCGTAATCGTTCCAAGGCCCGTTGTAGCTTGCAGCTTAGCATGACCGTTAAATCCGGTTAAAGGGTTACCTGCCACGTCTGAAGCGAAAATCTGTACAAGAAAATCATCGCCCGCTATTTGATTCGAAATGGTTTGAAACTCGAAATGATCCAAGGCTCCCGGGTTAACCAAAAAGCTACTACTGACGTCACCGGTTATGTTGGGATCAGTAATGTCAGAAGCACTAATAGTATGTGTACCGGCGGTGCCCATTATAGCGGATAGATTTACAGAACCATTTGTTAACTTGCTCTTATTCGGAATATTTGCCAGTGGATCGGTAGATGTTACTTCAATACTGTCATTGGCTTGGGTGATCAGGTTCCAATAGGCATCAACGGCTCTTACATCGAAAATGAACTGTACACCTGTTAATTGATCCAAAGGAGAACCACTTTTCCCCGGCGGGACGCCCGGTTGAGGACTCTCGCCGGGTAGCAATATCTGAAGTTTTTGAAACACTCCAGCCAGAACTGAAATCAGATTGCTGGTCCCAGTGTGGGGAGGTATCACATCATCACTTGCGGTGATTGAAACATTGGTGGATGCTTTCGTAAGTGTCACTGATCCTGACCACACACCATTTACGAAAGGTCCGGCTTGGTTAGGGATTATGGTGCCCGTTCCCGTTGAAGCCGCCAGATGTACCGATCCGTTGAAATTGCCTACGATTTGACCAGAATTCGTTTCAGCCCGGATAGTTACCGTAAATGGAACTCCCGCGTTCACCGGGCTCTGAATTTGTTCAAATGCAAAATGATCCAGATTTTGTGGTATGACATTTATATTTGGGCTTTGCCCATTTGCAATCCCTGTGCTATCCAATTCATATGCTGAAATGGTATGTGATCCCGCAGTGTTCAGTGTAATGCTCAAATTGCGTGTTCCATTGATCAATCTCGAATTTGGAGGTAGCGAAGCTGTTAGATCCGTCGAAGACACACCAAAAGAATCCGCGGCTGTTGGTACCACATTCCAAAATACGTCCACCCCATTGATTTGAAGTGGAAAAGGTTGTCCACTTAGTTGATTGCTTGGGTTGCCAGTATAACCCGGGTCTAATCCGGGCGTCGCTACTATACCAGGAACTAAAACCTGAAATTTCTTTATCACTCCGGGAACTACCTGGAATTGATTACTGGTGCCTGTATGAGGAGAAGCTGCACTATCGGTTACGGTTAAGAAAACACCGCTTGCAGCTTTTGTCAGTACCACATTACCCGCATATAACCCCTGATTGATAACAATGTTTACGGGGCTGATCGTTCCCAATCCTGTGTTGGCGGATAGAAACAAAGGTCCCGAATAATCATATACCCTGTTTCCAGATAAATCTACTGCTGTTATTACTATTGATACGGGTTGTCCAACGGTTGTCGGGCCAACAATATTATCGAATTTGAATTCATGAAGATTTCCAGGGTTTACTAGTATTGGACTCCCTGTTCCCGGTGTTATCGATGGCTGGGTAACATTATGCGCAGAAACCGTGTATACTCCCGTGCTATTAAGAGTTACAGAGAATTGGCGAGTGCCATTAAATAGCGGAGCATTTGGAGGTAAAATAGCATTTGGATCTGTACTGCTGATTTGGATTTCATCTGACACCGTTCCTTCAACATTCCACCAATCATCGATGGCATTCACGCGAACGGATATATTCGATCCTGCCAAAATTGGGTTGACTGTGCCTGTTTTCCCCGGGGGGATGCCCGGTGTTCCTGTTTCACCAGGCATTAATACTTGCAGACTGGTAAAGGTGCCAGGTTGAACTGTAAATTGGTTACTGGTACCGGTATGAGGAGGATTGACATGATCCTGTACGGCTAAAGTGACGAAAGATCCCGCCTTAGTGAGCGTCACCTGTCCCGTCCATACTCCATTGTTCATTGTTATGGCTGTTGGTGTTATAGTTTGAATTCCCGTTGAAACCGAAAGATCAAGATCGCCATCAAAATCAGTTACAGGATTTCCAGCTGCGTCTACCGCTCGAATTGTGGTTGAAAAGGGACTTCCTGCATTTTGCGGAGAAGAAATGGCATCAAAGGCAAAATGATGCAGTCCAAAGGGAATCACATGGATGGGAGAAGTGATCCCGGCCTGGATGGATGGATCGCCATTGTCGGTAGTGGAGATGGTATGTGTTCCCGGGGTGTTCAAGGTAACTGGAGCGGTTAGGTGTCCTCCATTGAGAGATGGGTTGTTTGGCAAAACCGCCGCCGGATCGCTGGAAGTGAAGTGAATGGTGGTATTAATCTGCGGAATGGCATTCCAGTATTCGTCGGTAGTGTAAACTTCCATGTTGAATTGGACAGTTGCCCGCTGGTCCAAGGGGGTGCCGCTTTTCCCTGTAACGCTTCCCGGAAGATAGGTCTCTCCGGGAGCCAGATTCAGAAGTCGAGTATAGGGTCGCGGTTTTGCAAGGAAGCGGTTGCTTTCGCCAAAAACATTGCCGTCATTCACACGCACCCAGACGTCTCCGGTTACATAAGGGCCATCGTCTTTCAGACCGGCACGGAAGATCTGTATGTTTCCTGTCCATCTGCCGGCATCCAAGTGAATGGTTTCTGGATAAATTCTACCCAGACCATAATCAGTATATTCAGATAGGTTTACGTCTTTATAATAATTATTAATCCGGTTTCCCTGGGCGTCCCGGGCCGTGATTTGAACCTGCGGGATATTATCGCCGACCGTTACCTGCCCGGGGTGATTGCCGTGTGGATTTCCTATAGGTGTATCAATGCTAAGATAGAACACGTCCAGGACATCGAAGGAAGGTGAGACGGCATCTAAAACATTTGGATCTGTCAGGTCATCCGCGCTGAGCGTGTGTGATCCATTTGAATTCATTGTAATGCTAAGAACTGCCGTCCCATTAGATAAATTGGTGGCGGGCGGCAGGATGGCATATGGATCACTGCTCGAAAGAAGAACCTGGTCGGAGACGGGAACAATGTTCCAGTTTGAATCAGTAGCATTAACAATGATTTGAAATGGAACGTTTGTGGTTTGGCTAAATGGAGTCCCGGTGTATCCACTGGTTGTCCCAGGTGCGGGAGACATACCCGGAAGTAAAATCTGAAGTTTGGTAGCCGATTGTGCTTCAATCTCAGAAATGAAACCAAAACTAACTACAAATATGTAGAAGAAGCTAGCGACTACAAATCTGGCTACCCTTATTTTCTTCCATATATTATATAAGCCCATGAGGAAACCTCCATGTAAAATCCAAATTATTTTCATTTATTTTCGAGATATTATTGTTCATTGCTATTGACATTTTCCTTTTCGTTTTGCTGAGTTTCTAATTGTTCGAGTAGAAGATTTAGTTCGTCGCCTATCTCATGCAAATAATCGTTTGAGCGTAATTGAATGCGGGTCTTGTACTCACCCTTCAAGGCTTGTTCCAGCACTCGTTTAATTTGAATCATCGGGCCCGCTATTCGATGAGAGAGTCTAACTCCGTACCAAAAATTGAATGCAGTAAATATCAACAGTATCAGTAATAGAATGGAGAATCGGATATATAGCATTATGTCATTAGAGTAGTAGATATTAAGATGCTCAACCACGTACAGAAATAAACCAAATAGGACAATTTCAATAGCGGCTAGGAGGGCAAAAAAACTGGTAAATGCATATTGTATGTTGGGCTTCAAGTAATAAAATCTGCGCATTCCATCATCCTTGATTTGTTTTCCTTATTATCCTTCATTTGAGGATATTCGGCTCTATTTCCACCTCACTTTAGTAGATTATTTTATTTTGAATTTATTTTTATTGATATTGGTCACAGCCAAAAATCTGCCCATTTGATCAAATGGTATTTTCCGGATAAATCGTAAATCGATATATTTCCCAAATCTCGCACGCATGCTTCCCACAGATCTACAGACTCCTGAAATTTGAAAAATTCAGGAGTGGCAGTGATCTAAGGATATCGAACTCTGTTGCGGAGGGACATTAGTTGATTTAAGATGTTACCGTCACGGACGTAGAACTCAATGCAAGGGGAATGAAAGTAATACTCTGTTTGTGGATACGGATCTTCATGTAGCCAAAAATTAACAGTCAAGTGCCACGCCGTTTACGCGACCCTGCGGGCATCCAAGAATGGATTAATTAAATACGCTAAAAGTATGACCAGCACGCACCCGATTATGTTATACCACAAAAATGAAATTGGGACTTTGAAGAAATAACATGAGAGGACAACTATCTCGCCGATAACTGCTGCAAAGAAAGTGGCACTGCCGCGAATGGATTTGAAATAGAAGGCCGTCAGGAAGATCCCCAGAATAGTTCCATAGAATAATGATCCTAAGATATTCACTGCTTCGATCAGCGAGCCAAGTCCGCTCACGAAATTAGCAAACCATATCGCAAATAAACCCCAAAAAACCGTAGCCAGTTTGGATGCGATCAGATAGTGCTGCTCACTTCCTTCTTTCCTAATCAGCCTTTTGTATATATCCACAATAGATGTGGAAGCAAGCGCATTCAGTTCCGACGAGGTTGATGACATGGAAGCAGCAAATACCATCGCAATTACCAAACCTACAATTCCAACCGGAAGATAGTCAGTTACAAAAGTCAGGAAGATGTAATTAATATCCCGCGAATCCATTCCCGGATCATTGGTTTTCATCAGAGTAATAGCTTCCTCTCGAATTTTATTCATATCCTCTTGGGCAGTCTTGACCTCGCTTTCTTTTGATTCAATTTCCTCGGCATTCCCGTTTCTTAATGCCTCCACCAGTTGGCGGACTTGTCTTTCCTTCAGTTCATGGGCGCTTTGATGCTCTTTTTCTAGTTCCGTGAATTGTGTTGAATAGGCGCTGGATTTAATTTTTCCCGTTTCATAAGAATTAAAAAAAATCGGGGGACGTTCGAACTGGTAAAAAACAAAGACCATTGCGCCGACAAATAGAATAAAAAACTGCATGGGAATTTTAACTAATCCGTTGAAGATCAGCGCAACCCGGCTTTGCGCAATGGACTTCCCGGTCAGATATCGTTGAACTTGTGATTGATCGGTGCCGAAATAAGATAGCGCGAGAAATGTGCCACCCAAGATTCCGGACCAGATGTTATACTTGTTGTTAAGATCGAAGGCAAAATCGATTACATTTAGCCGCCCCATTTTCCCGGAAATTTTTACTGCATCCAAAAATGAGACATCAGCAGGGAGCAAGTGGACCACCATGAAAAAAGCGCAT
>WOR8_10004496_pt1 | contig 16640 bp, 13 predicted proteins | sample DeeMarSeWOR38_10_FD_19890 | JGI IMG/M metagenome (IMG submission 19890)
CCGATGAGTTGGCTGCAACCATGCCTTCTAAATCACAACGCAGGCGACCAGCTACACCTGTACGGCAACCTGCCCCCGGCGAATTGGACGAAACCCGGCCTCATTCCATCACCGAAGTTGCCGGGCGAATGATCACTGAATCGGCTTCGGCAGCTATGGTGCAATTGAATTTCGCATGCCTGTTGGTGCCGCGCTTTACAGCCCATTATATGACCGGGGATCTAGCTGACCGCATGTCGGAGTGGATGCCAAAGATTTGTATCGCTTTCGGTTGGCGGCTGGAATTCCTGGCCGTGCGACCTGATTATCTGCAATGGGTAGTCAATGTTACCCCGAACACATCACCCGGCTATTTGATGCGCATCATGCGCCAGCAAACATCGGAAAAAATATTTAATGAATTCCCGCGTTTGAAGCGTGACAATCCATCGGGTGATTTTTGGGCGCCGGGATATCTCATTATGGGTGGTATACAACCGCACCCGCCGCAACTGGTCAAAGATTACATCAAGCAGACCCGCCATCGCCAGGGGATTTCCCAGCCCTACCGGCGGTAATCTGAAAAAACTCGTCGAATTTACCGCAGAGAAGCGTTACCCTCTGCGGTAAAATTTTATCTGTACACTGCATACAAAACTGATCACTGATCACCTAACACTGGAACTTAAATGCCTCCTATCCTCTACTTAATCGACGGACATGCCCTAGCGTATCGCATGTATTTTGCACTGACCGGGGGCGGAACCAATCAACGCTGGCAGACATCCAAGGGTGAACCAACCGCCGGAATTTTTGGGTTTGCCAGGGAGTTGATTCGCATCCTTGAGCAGGAAAAACCTGAATATATGGCAGTGGCTTTTGATACCGGCAAAACCTTCCGCCATGAGATGTTCTCCGAATACAAAGCCACGCGTGCCAAGATGCCCGAAGATCTACGCCCGCAGATTGAGCGCATCCGCGAGATGGTAGACATCTTCAACTTGCCGCGCCTGGAAATGGAAGGTTTCGAAGCGGATGACGTGCTGGGCTCTGTCGCCAAAATAGCCGCCGGGCAGGGATTGGGTGTTAAGATCATCACCGGTGACCGTGACCTGTTGCAACTGGTCAACGAGCGCACAGCCGTGTATTTAGCTGGTGATAACAAAACCTACGTTACAGACCAGGATGTAGTAAATAGCAAATTAGGCGTGCTTCCGAAACAAGTCATAGACTACAAAGCCATTGTCGGCGACAAATCCGATAACATCCCCGGTGTGCCCGGCGTAGGTGAGAAAACCGCGCTCAAGTATCTTGAAAAATACGGCACGCTGGACGAAATCTATGCTCACCTGGATGAAGTAGAAAATCGTTGGCGGACCAAGCTGGAAGCAGGCAAAGATTCAGCTTACATTAGCAAAGATCTGGCGACCATCCGAACCGACCTGCCGGTCAACCTGGACCTCGAACATGCTCGCGCTGACCAGTTCGACTCAGCGGCCTTGGAAGAGTTCTTCAAAGAACTCGAGTTTCGCACACTGATCAAAAAAGTGGCAGACCTGACCGAACAAACACCGGTCGGGGTTCCTTCTACACCCGTTGGACAAATGTCTCTGTTTGGAGACGCAGCGCCATCCCTCTCGTCTCCTAAAACCACAGTGGACATTGATGTTCAGGTGGTGGATACTCCCGTTGCGCTAGATACGCTGGCAAAAGAATTGAACCAGGCTGAAGTCATTTCCTTTGACACTGAAACGACCTCCACAGATGAGATGCAAGCCGACCTGGTCGGTATTTCATTGGCTATAAAAGAAGGCTTTGGCTACTACATCCCGGTAGGGCATAAAAGGGGACAGAACCTGACCATAGAACAGGTTATCTCTGCACTGCGCGAACCCATGACGAATGCGAAAATCGGCAAGGTAGCGCACAATGCCAAATATGATTACATCATGCTGGCACGTTACGGCCTTACAATCACGCCGATAACGTTCGACACCATGATCGCCGAGTTTGTGATCGATCCCGGTTCGCGCAACCTGGGGCTGAAAGGCCTGGCATTGGTGCGTTTAGGCGAGGAGATGACCAATATCGAAGAATTGATCGGCAAAGGTAAGAATCAGATCAGCATGGCAGAAGTGAACGTGGAGGCTGCCGCCGCCTATGCCGCCGCTGATGCGGAAATCACCTTGCGCCTGATGCCAATCCTGCAAGAAGAGTTGGAACGCGTAGGCGGCATGAAACTAATGGAAGAGATCGAACTGCCGTTGATCACAGTGCTGGCTGACATGGAGATGAATGGTATCCTGCTCGACCTGCCCTTCTTTTCCAGCATGACGGAGGAATTACAGGGAAGACTGAACGAGATTGTAAAGCAAGTCTATCAATCGGTGGGGAAGGAATTCAATCTTAATTCTACCCAGCAGCTCTCGGATATACTCTTCAACCGTCTACGCCTGGAGCCGCCCGACCGGGGCAAGAAAACCGCCAGTGGGCATTATTCCACGTCAGCAGCGGTGCTGGAAAATTTGCGCGGCAAGCACGAAGTGGTGGACTGGGTGCTGGAGCATCGCGAACTGTCCAAGCTGAAATCTACTTACTTGGACGCCCTTCCGTTAGCAGTCAACCCTACCACAGGCCGTGTGCATACATCTTACGGCCAGACTGGGGCAGTCACCGGGCGACTTTCGTCGTCGAACCCCAATTTGCAGAATATCCCCATCCGCACTGCTGAAGGACGGCGCGTGCGTAACGGCTTCATTGCCGGGCCGGACAATGTGCTGCTATCCGTGGATTACTCGCAGATCGAGTTGCGCATCGTAGCGCACATGGCCGAGGATGAGGGCATGTTAGCGGCTTTCCGCCAGGGACAGGATATTCACGCTACGACAGCGGGAGCAATTTACTCGGTACCGTTGGAGGCGGTGACGAAAGATATGCGCCGGCACGCCAAGGCCATCAACTTCGGCCTGATCTACGGCATGTCTGCCTTTGGCTTAACCCGTTCCACAGAATTGACGTTGGCCGAATCCCAGGATTTTGTCCTGGCTTACTTTGAGAAATTCCCCGGCGTTAAGCATTATTTAGATGGTATTCGCAAGATTGCCGCCGAACAGGGCTACGTGGAAACTTTGTTGGGGCGTCGCCGATATTTTCCTATGCTCAAAAATCCAACCAATATCAACCTGAAGAACCGCGAGGAACGCGAGGCCATCAATGCGCCTATCCAGGGCACTGCGGCGGACGTGATGAAAATTGCGATGCTGAAGATTCCCGCCGCTCTGCAAAAAGCCAAGTTGAATGGTAAGATGTTGTTACAAGTACACGATGAGATCGTACTGGAATGTCCTGAGAACGAGTTGGAAACAACCGCTCGTGTGGTAAGAGAGACAATGGAAGCAGCCTATCCATTGAGTATCCCATTACTTACAGAAGCACGCTGGGGGCTGAACTGGGGCGAGATGCAAGTGATGGATTAATGCAAAAACATTGAAAATGCTCCCAATGGGGGCAGTCAAGGGTAAAATTAGAATAATATGCCCGGTAGCGAAGATATTTTCCAAAAAGCAATGAACGAGGGGCACTCCCATGCCTGGGATCAGGAGTGGGGTAAGGCCGCTAACTCCTATCACAAGGCACTGGACGAGTTTCCCGATCATCCCAAAGCCTTAAGCAGCCTGGGGTTGGCGTTATTGCAGTCCCAGCGGTTTGACGAGGCGTTGAAAATCTATCAACGTGTCGCCCAAATCTCAACCACAGATCCCGTTCCGTTTGAGCGCATTGCGCAATTATCAGAACGACTCGGTCAACTTAAACAGGCCGGTGAAGCGGCTATGAAAGCCGCTGAATTGTATCTAAACAATCGGGACGTAGAAAAGGCCATTGAAAATTGGGGGCATGTCACCATGCTCAATCCGGAACATATTAGGGCGCATACGCGCTTGGCGCTGACCCATGAAAAGCTCGGTCACAACCAGCAGGCTGTGATTGAGTATCTGGCCGTAGCCAGCCTGCTGCAACGTGGTGGAAATCTGGAAAAAGCTACCGAACTGGTCAATAAGGCCATGAAAATGGCACCGACCAGCGCCGAAGCCAAACAGGCGCAGAAATTGCTACGTGCCGGGCAATTGCTTCCCAAACCTATGCGACCGCGGGGAGGCACCGCGCCTCTGATGATGTCACAGGTCAAACAATTGAATCCACCTACAATTCCTGTCGCATCCTCCATGGACCCGATAGCTGAAGCACGCCAAAATGCGCTTACTACATTGGCAGAAGTTCTCTTCGATTACTCCGATGAAAGTCCCAGTGCGCAAACCCGACGAGGCCTGTCAGCCATTGTCAAAGGAACTGGACAACTCTCCCTGCAACAAGCCGAACAAACTAAAATCGTAATGCACCTTGGTCAGGCCATCGACGCGCAGACCAAAGACCAGGAATCCCTGGCCGCCGATGAATTGGAAAATGCGCTGGAGGCTGGTTTCGATCACCCCGCGCTATATTTCAGTCTGGGATTGTTGCGTTCCAAAACCGAGCGCACCGAAAGCGCATTGCGCTATCTGGGGCATGCTGTCAAGCACGTCGACTTTACCCTGGGCGCCCGACTATTGATGGGCGAATTGCTGACCAAAATGGGACGCACAAACGAAGCCTCCATAGAATATCTGGAGGCCCTCAAACAAGCTGACTCAATGATTGTCCCGGAAGAATATGCTGATGAGATCCGCCAGCTTTACGAACCGCTCATTGAAGCCCAGGCCACCGATACGGATGAAACCGACCAACTGCGCTTATGTAAAAACGTTCAGGATCTGTTGGTGCGCGAAGACTGGCGCAACTATCTACTCAAGACGCGCGAACAATTACCTAAAGCGCAGGAAGGTGATACCCCGATCCCGTTAGCAGAAGTTGTTATTCAGGCACAGAGCAGCCAGGTGTTGGATGCTATTGGTCAGATCAATCAACTTGCTCGCCAGGGACGGTTGCGTTCGGCTATGGATGAAGCGTTCCATGCCTTACAAAGCGCTCCTACATATCTTCCACTCCATGCCTTGATGGGCGATTTGCTTGTTCGTGAAGGACAGACAGAGGAAGCAATCGCTAAATACACAGTAATAGCCACGGCCTATGGAGTCCGCGGCGAATCGAATCAGGCGACTAAGATGCTACGCCGGGTGATCGAACTTGCCCCCATGGACCTGAACGCCCGTACGCGCATGATAGATCAGCTTATTGCTCGCGGCGAAGTGGATGACGCTATTAGTGAATATCTCGAGGTAGCAGACATATACTATCGCCTGGCTGAACTTGATATGGCGCGCAAAACCTACACCAACGCGCTACGTGTTGTGCAACAGGCCAATGCTGACCGTAGCTGGAACGTCCACATTTTGCAGCGCATGGCCGATATTGACATGCAGCGCTTGGACTGGAAGCAAGCCATGCGTATATTTGAACAAATCCGCACCCTGCGCCCTGATAATGAAGACGTACGTAAAAACCTGATTGACCTCAATTTGCGGTTGGCACAACAACCCCAGGCAATCGCCGAATTGGATAACTATTTATCCTACTTGAACACTAACAATAAGAGCGAACAAATCATCCCTTTCCTGGAAGATCTGGTCAAAGAGAACGAAGACAGGATCATCCTGCGCCGCACACTGGCAGAGCAATACAAGCAGGCTGGCCAAACTGCGCAAGCCATTGCTCAACTGGACGCTGTAGCCGAAATCCTCGTTGATGAGGGCAAGAAGGATGAAGCCATGAATACCATCCAGCACATACTACTGATGAACCCACCCAATGCAGCAGACTACCAACAACTTCTGCAACAACTCAAAACTGACTAAAACAATCCCCGCTCAATAGCGGGGGTTTTCATAACAGTCCCCTCTAAAGAACCGTCAAAAACCATCCCCCGGCAGCATGTGCGCTTGACGGGTTTTTGCTAATATGGCTCAAGTCAAGGAACATGAATCTCTGGAAATTAGCGTGGATGTTCCAAGAACTTATCACAGACAATCCTGAAGAGTTAAGAATATTTATTGGAGGAGAAGCATGGTCAATCACTTTAACGAAAAAAATCGACGTGATCTTGGCATCGTATGGCTTATTGCAGGGCTGGTTTTCATTTTTAGCGGCTTCTCCGGGGGAACTGTCTTCCTTGTGCTGGGCATCATCTGGTTGGCATCCTCCGATGGAAAAGGGCTGACTCTCTTCCGCGACAAACCAGACAATATGCGTACCCTCCTAAAAGGGACAACCATTGGATTATTGATATTAGCCTCGCTTGCCCTAATAGCAAACGCCATCCATTAAAATACTGACATGAACATCCGCCTGAAAACAGGCATTCTTTTTCTCTGCATTTTCCTGATTGGATGCAGCCCTCGCCTCGCTCCAGCGACCCCGGGCCTGCCAGCCGTACCGACAGGCACCTCTATCCCCGCAGGTTTGACTCGGGAACAGTTCGCGAGCTTGAGTTCTCTGCAAAAAGTGGACGACCATCCTCTCTATGCCATGACCTATGTCGGATCATACCGCCCACGCACGGAGACTCTGCTCGTTGGGAATCCCATAGCTACAACCGATTCCCATCCAGCCTGGGGCTGCTCCCTTTTCACGATCCTGCTTGACGAAGATAATTTACTCTACGGCCGCAACTTCGATTGGCAATTCAGCCCGGCCTTGCTGCTCTTCACCGATCCGCCCGACGGATATGCATCGGTCTCCATGGTGGATATCGAGTATTTGGGTTTCGATCTTGAAACAGCCGGGAATATTACTGATTTGCCAATTGAGGACCAATCTAGTCTGCTCGATGCGCCTTATCTCCCCTTTGATGGCATGAATGAACACGGTCTGGCTATCGGTATGGCGGCGGTACCCCCTGGCAATGTGCAACCCGATGCAAATAAAGAGACTATCGGCTCTCTTGGTATCATCCGTCAAATGCTGGACCATGCCCGCACAGTGGACGAAGCGGTTGACATCATGAGAAGCTATAACATTGACTTTGAGGGCGGGCCTTCCGTACACTATCTCATGGCCGATGCAGCCGATAAATCTGTGTTGGTAGAGTATTTCAATGGAGAGATGCATATTCTTGAAAATGAAGAACCGTGGCATCTGGCAACCAATTTCCTGCGTACCTCGGTAGGTGATCCAAAAGATGGCAATTGTTGGCGGTACAATAAAATTAGCGCACAACTATCTGAAAGCAACGGCCAGATCGATGCACAAACAGCCATGGGCTTGCTGTCAGATGTGGCCCAAAACAACACACAATGGTCGGTCATATACCATATGAGCAGTGGAATGATTAACGTTGCCATGGGGCAGCAGTATGAAAACATGCACCAATTCCAGCTTGATCTTACAGATCAATAAGAACAGACTATTGGCCGGGGGTGGGAGGAAAGCATGACCAGATTGATCTTCGCCTTTATGCAAGCCTACGGGGGCGATGAACGCGAGTCCTTGTTATTGGCGCGCAGCCTGCGCACGTTTGGGGGAGAGATGGCAAACCACCCGTTGTGGTTGATGATGCCAATAAACCTGGAGCAAGTCAGCAAATCCAAGCTTCAGGCACTGAGAGAGCTGGGGGTTCAGGTTCACAAGTTCGAGGTCCCGGAAGAGGCGCTTAAGTTTCCATTCGGGGGTAAAGTCTATGCAGCAGCGGCGGCAGAAGCACTTGCGTCCACTCAAGCGGATATCCTGGTTTGGATGGATTCAGATACGCTCTTTATGGGAGAACCTGCCAAGTTCCTGCTCGGAGAAAACATCAGCCTGGGGTATCGCCCGGTAATGTTGAAAAATATCAGCACATTTTATGATGAACCCCTGAACGCGTTTTGGAATTTCATCTATGAGCGCTGTGAGACACCGGTGGAACATATCTTCCCAATGTTGACGACTGTAGATGGAGTGCACATCCGTCCACAGTTCAATGCCGGGATCATGAGCCTACGCCCTGCGAAGAAGTTGCTGGGTACATGGCGGGATAATTTTGAGCGGTTTTATCAGCAACCGGAACTCACTCCTTATTATGATGAGCACATTTTGTATCGAATTTTCGTGCATCAATCGATCCTGTCAGCCACACTATTGACCATGCTGCATAAGGATGAGATGCAGGATTTGGGGCCGCGTGTAAACCTTCCAATGTTCCTGGAAACCGAGCCAGATGCCACAAGCAATGCTGTAACCTTGCGTTACGATGAATTCAATTTTTTTGAAAAGCCTGAGTGGGAAAAGAAGGTTGCCCTGAATGATGCCTTTAAGAGTTGGCTGCAAAAACAAGTACGACAATAAATTTGTATACAAATCGCTAAAACCCCTCTTACGAAAAATCAACTTTTTATCTTCGTTTTTCTTACGTTCTCTGGATAAGATTAGCACAAATCAATAACTTACAAAAGGAGAACGAAAATGACCTTCTATATTCAACCTTACCCGTATCGTCGTATGTCCCGCCGTATGGCTGCCATGAATGGCGGTTCCAGCCGTGAAAACTTCCTTAACGTGAACGTCCGTGATGAGGAAGACACCTTTGTATTGAGCGCCCTGGTTCCTGGCCTAAAAGCTGATGACCTGAACATCCAGGTGCTTGAAGACGTGGTCCATATCGAGGGCGAGTTTCAGGCCACCGATGATGAATACTTGCTGCGCGAGTTGCCCAACGGTTCCTTCCGCCGCTCGCTGCGCATGCCGACCGAGATCGACGCCGAGAACGTGGAAGCCAAGATCACCGATGGTGTGCTGACCCTGCGCCTGCCTAAGGCCGAATCAGCCCGCCCCAAGAAAATCAAGATCGCCGTCAAATAATCGAGTTGCTATTCCCTATTGTAAGGGCACAGCTTGGCTGTGCCCTTATTTGCATTAATAATGCCCCGGTCATAATTTGCGTCTCTATGCCGACACAGGGAGCGCAATTTGTGACTGTGAAGGGTATAATCGGCCATATTTAATTTAACTTTGGAGACTATACGTGCGACGAACCCTATCACTATCTATACTTGGCTTGCTTATAATCGCGATTTTGGTAGCCTGTGGCCAGGCCACACCCGATGCCACACCAACGCCCATTCCCACCGAAACGCCGATCCCAACGGCGACATTTACGGCCACTCCGTCTTCACCATTGGCCATTCTTGTGCTGCCAGCGGATATGGATCAGGCTATGTACGATCTATATCAGACCACAGTCTATGACCTTGCACAGCAAGCCGGATTCCGTTTCCAGGTGCGCAACACGCTCAGCGAACTGGACCTTGAGCCTGCTCTGCGCGTGGTGATCACTCTGCCGCCCGATCCTGGTCCTGGCATTGCAGCATTGGCTGCCACCGCTCCGCAGACACAATTCCTCGCCATCAACATCCCAGGCCTGGCAGCAGGCGGAAACGTTAGCGTGCTGGCAAATAATGTCCAAACCGACATTGTTGCCTTCATGGCTGGTTATATCGGCGCAATGATCATGGACGATTATCGCATTGGCATGATCTACCCCGATGGAAATGCCGAAGCGCTCAACGCTCTAGATGCGTATACAAACGGAAAAACTTATTACTGCGGCATCTGCCAACCTTACTATTACCTGCCTTACGACTTTCCTCAATCCATTCCAATTCCCGGTACAGAACCCCCTGAAAACTATGGTGGGTATGCTGTCTATTTGATCCAGCAGCGCGAAGTGGATTTCATCTATGTATATCCCGAGATTGCAACTCCGGAATTGCTGGCCTATATTGGCTCTTCGGGCGCTGTGCAGGTGGGTAGTGCCCCACAGGGTGGCATCCCGCTCTACTGGGCCGCCAGCATAAGCCCGGATACTATCGGTGCGATCCAGGCAGCCTGGCCAAACCTGGTTGCCGGCCAGGGTGGACAGGCAGTGCAATCTCCGCTGGGTTTGACAGATGTGGACCCAAGCCTGCTCAGTCCGGCAAAACAGGCTGATGCAGAACAAGTTCTGGCAGACTTACTGGCCGGACGGATATCTCCCTACAGCGTTCCATAGAAGACGCAAAAAAATCTCCCGCAGGTGCCTGCGAGAGATTTTTTTGTCATATGCCAGTGTGCACTTGTGTCAAGTTCGATTCATATTCGATCCAGCGTCTCCGCAGGAGCCACGATACAGCTTTGACCACCAGGAATGTTGGGTTGATAGGCTTGAGTAGGCATTCATCTACACCAACGTTGTATATGTCGATCATTTGATTGCCGTTATAATCTGGCACAAGGAGCAAGATCGGGCCAGAAGCCACAGTTCGCAACTCCAAGCAAAATGCAAGTCGCTTTGCATGAGAAAGGTGCGTATCCACAATTGTGATAGCAGGGTCAACAACTCTACATGTTTGAAGAGCATTCTCTGGCACTTCATGTACTGTTGTGAAGCCCTTTTCCTGGAATGCTGTTTCCCACAGCATTGAGATATCAGCCTGGTCTGAAATAATTAAAATGACTTGTACAGTTGTAGGAGAACTTGTTGGCTTCCAAGCAAACATAATCTTATCCAATCCGATTGAGTTCTATACTCTTTGTCGGTCAAAAGGATAAAAACGGGTCGCAATGTTACCTATGCCCCAAATGGGCTTTGAAATTCTATGTTTTTTGTGTAAGAATTAACCGACCAATGACAAATTCAAATAACATCCCCATTAGCCACACAAAAGTTGTGTTGCCCAAACGGCGTGCGGAAATACTGACACGACCGCGCCTATTGGAGATGATGTTTGAGTTCCTGGATAAAAAACTAATTCTGGTTTCTGCTCCTGCTGGTTATGGAAAAACATCTTTGCTGATTGATCTGGGGCATAATAGTGAATTGCCATTTTGTTGGCTAGCGCTTGATGCACTGGATAGAGACCCACGACGATTTGCAGCATATTTTATCGAGGCAATCGTGGAACGGTTCCCCGGCTTCGGAAACCAAACGAAAGCAGAGCTCGATACGCTTACCTCCCTTGATAAAGGTATAGAGCCCGTGGTGGCTACACTTGTCAATGAAATCTATGCGCGCATTCCACAACATTTTGTCCTGGTTTTGGATGATTATCATTTAATCAGCGATGTTCCCGTTATTCAGAGCTTCTTGAGCCGTTTTTTGCAGCTTGTGGATGAGAATTGCCATCTAATCATCTCGTCGCGCGAAATGACGCAGTTGCCAGATCTGCCTTTAATGGTAGCCAGGGACATCGTGGAGGGGCTGGATCTAACCGAGTTAGCCTTCCGAGTTGATGATATTCAAGCTCTTTTTGCACAAAACTACCATTTGCATATTTCAGATGAGAGCGCGCAGGAATTGGTTGATGAAACAGAAGGTTGGATCACGGGGTTACAACTTTCCAGCCTGGGAATCGCTCAGGGGATGGCAGACAGGCTCAGGGTCGCGCGCGCAGCGGGAGTTGGCCTATTCGATTATTTGGGACAACAAGTCCTTGACCAACAACCGGAGGAAATCCGTTTCTTTCTTTTACGAAGTTCTTTGCTCGAGGAATTTGATGCTGATTTGTGCGAGGCAGTTCTCGGTAATCTTTACCCAGAGCGGAAAGAGTGGCATCGTTGGATAGAGGTTATTATCCAGAAGAATTTGTTCGCCCTGCCGGTAGGCATTGATATTGGTTGGGTACGTTATCATCATCTTTTCCGTGATTTTCTCCAGAATCAATTATCTAAAGAACATCCTGAAGAGGTCTCCCCCATCCTAAGGAGATTAGCACAGGCTTATGAAGCGTTACATGAATGGGAAAAAGCTTATCATATCCAAAAACGCCTGGGGGATGAGGATGTCATCGCCGATTTAATTGAACGAGCAGCACCTCACTTATTTTCACACGCTCTAATCACACTGGATACGTGGCTCAAAGATTTACCCCCATCCATTTTATTGACCAAACCTGGAATTTTATCCATTCGGGGAGCAATCTTACATATGCAAGGGAATTCAGGTGAGGGGGTAGCCCTCCTTAACAAAGCTGAAACGGTTTTTCGTGAGACAGGCGATATTTATGGCTTGGCAAGTACATTATGTAGGCGGGCAACAGTTTACCGATTTCTCGGTGAGTACACAGCCGCTCTTCACGATGCAGAAGAAGCTCTAACCCTGACCGAACCTAACGATCAAATGCAAACTACTTATGCACTTGCATTGCGACAAAAGGGCCTCAGTCTATTTCGTCAGGGACAGTCACGCCAGGCTGTGAAAATTCTAGAGCGCGCGTTTGAATCGTATACTCGCTTGCAAGATACTTCCAATATCCCGATTTTAATGATGGAAGTAGGAATGGTCTATGCTGCGCTTGGGGAAGAAAACGAAACGATACATCTTAACAATGAAGCACTACAGATTTGGAAACGGGAGGGTAATCTAACCTGGCAAGCCAATGTTCTGAATAATATCGGTGTTCTCTATCATCTTCAAGGAGATTACGATAAGGCAGTCTTAGCCCTGGAAGAGGGATTACTTTGCGCGAAAAGAAGTGGCTATTATGCACGCACTGAAGCATTGATATTGATCAGCCTTGGCGATGTTTATGCAGAGGTAGAAGATTTCAGTTTGGCCTACCAATGTTATCAACGTGGAAACGATATTGCTCAGGAAATCGAAGATCGTTTTTTGCTAAATTATTTGATTTTAGCTCAAGCAAAACTTTTTATACAGCAGTCCGAACTAGAGCAGGCAAATCACCGGCTCGATGAAGCAAGGAGAATGATTTCATCCCAGGATTCACAGTATGAAGATGCCCTTTATCATCTTTTGTGTGGGCAACTCTCTTTGCACGAGACAAATAGTAAGCAAGCAATAATTTCATTAGAAATCGCCCAGTCTAGCTTTGAAACTATTGGACGCAACTGGGAACATTTAGAAAGCCAGTTGTTATTAGCTATAGCACACTATCTAGATAACAACATAAACAATGCAATAGATATAATAAAAATAGTACTCAAGAGTAAAAACTTGAATGAACATCCGATGTTGATCTTCATTCAAAAAGTTCGAAACTTTTTAGAAGATTTACAGAAGAATGCAGAAATTGGATATTCATTGCGAAATCTCATCAGCAAATCTGACCAACTGTATAAAGAGATACCCGGGGTTCGCAGGCGAATACGTAGATTAGCTAGAACAATAGATGTTCCCGGTGCGAAACTAACTATCCAAGGATTTGGACGCGCCCATGTAAAGGTTGGGGAAAAGTTGTTGACCATGTCAGATTGGCAAACGCAGTCAGTGCGAGATTTATTTTTTTACTTTCTTTCTATGGACAAACCGATGACAAAAGAGCAGATCGGTTCAGTGTTTTGGCCTGAAATTGAAGAACCTTCAAGGTTGAAAATGCGCTTTAAGAACGATATATACCGCTTGCGCAGAGCAGTTGGAAGCGACATAATCATGTACGAAAACGATCTCTACAGCTTCAATCGCGCCTCAGACTATGAGTATGATATAGAGACATTCGAGGGCCTTTTATTTCAGACCAAATTAACAAAAGAACCTAAAATACAAATTGAACTGTTACAAAAAGCGGTAAAACTGGCGCGTGGGCAGCGCTTGCGGTTCTACTGAAAAATAACAACCAAGCTCGTGAAGCGCTCGCTATTTATCAACAGGTTATTGATCATGATCCCACCCATGAAACGGCATACTTGCTGGCTATGAAGTTGCACATGCAACTGAATGACCGAGTTAATGCACTCCGTTTGTACGATACTTACACAGAGGTGATGAAACATGAACTTGATCTGCCACCATCCGCAGAAATGGAAGAAATTTTTAAATGGCTAATGCACTAAGCGGAAATAAAATTAACAGCCAAAAATCAGCTCCCTTGAGCTGATTTTTTAATCTTTTGAAGCCTCCTTTGAAGCCTAGACTATTGTATTCTTATAGTAATTAATTAACTATTGAATAGAGGAGAAACTCAATGAAACATCAACTACTTCGACTGAATCGTTTGGGAACAAAAATCAACCGCCAGCATTTACAGCTTGTTCTTACACTCATTGCCCTGGCCCTGCTTGTTCTCGGTGTTGGCGCCCCAATGGATGGCGGAGGGATAAGCGGTTAATGATTTTATGGCTGGGACTCGGCGCTGGATTGGTAACCGGTTTGGGATGGTCCAGGTTACGTGGACATCCCTACCGCTCCCCAACACTTAATCATATCTGGCTCGTTTTTGCAGGTTTCCTTCCACAGTTCCTTGCCATTTATATTGGGAACACACGCCTCACAACCCCGGATTGGCTGGCTGCTCCCATTCTTGTGACATCACAGCTTGTCTTGCTTATCTTTGCATGGCTTAATCGTCATTTAACCGGGATGCTGATATTGATGATCGGCCTAGTTCTAAATATGGTTGTGATGGTCGCAAATGGCGGCTTTATGCCCATTAACCCAAACACAGCCGAGCGGCTAGTCGGTGCGGAAAGAATATCTACGTTCGAGATTGGCAATCGAATTGGTTATAAGGATATTCTTCTTCCAGCGAAAGAGACACGGTTGGAATGGCTGACAGATCGTTTTTTACCTCCTGTTGGATTTCCTTATCAGGTAGCATTTAGCCTGGGAGACGTTTTTATCGCATTGGGTGCTTTTTGGATGCTTGCTTATCAAAAAGCAATTAATGAAAATCAATTACTTAGGAGTATTTAATGGCTACACCACAGACCTATCAAAAATCTATATTGCCCCTCAGAGTTGCTGAAGCCCCACGGAGTTTAGCAGGACTGAGTAAACTTTTCGAGGCAGCTGTTGTTAGCCGTCAATTTTGTCAGTTGTTGCTAAGTCAGCCTGAAACTGCACTGCAACAAGGGTACCTGGGAAATTCTTTCGAACTCACTCTGGAAGAACAAGCTCTAATCATTTCAATTCAGGCAAATTCATTACCTGATTTGGCCCAACAAGTAACCACAGTGTTGGGGTAAATCAAATTTAAGGGAACGTCAGCTTATTGATAAATGTTTACGACTGACGCAAAACTGGATGACGCGGTGGCAAGGGGTTGCAGCGTGAAGAGGGCATGCTACATTCCGCGTTTTTCGTTCATAACAGAGTAACGCGATGCTACAGGCTGTCATTACTGCCTTTCCGATACTAATACTCGAAATAGATGAAGATGGAATTATCCTTGATTACAACAGCGACTCTCCATCTCTTTTTGACGTACACCCCGAATCTTTTCTGAACTGTCATCTAAATACTTATTTTCCTGATCAAGTTGCAGATGAACTGCAAACTGTTCTTTTAGTTATAAAGAAAGCCGATCAACCACCTATTATCAACTACATGATGAAGTTCGACGATGGGGAACATTGGTTTGAAGCTCGATTTATACGTTCAAATAAAGAACACATTATCGTCATCATCCAAGACATTACAAGATATAAAAAAAACGAAGCTATTGTTCAAAAACAACTTGACCAGATGTCTGCCCTGCGTGCAATTGATCACGCTATTACTTCAAGTGTGGATTTGAATCTGACACTATCAATCTTGCTAACACAGCTAGTGAAACACTTACAAATTGATGCGGCTTGTATCCTTTTGTGGAATGTTGACACAGAAAGATTGGAATATGTAGCAGGGCTTGGCTTTCGTACTAACTCGCTCAGTTACACAAAACTCAGACTTGGAGAAGGATATGCTGGCATTGCAGCGCTTGAACAACGTGTTATTAAAAAAGAACACCTCTCAAGCCGTGATACTGACTTTTTGCGTTCCCCAACTTTTGGGCAAGAGAAGTTTGTCTCTTACTTCGGCGTACCCTTGATTGCAAAAGGTCAAGTGAAAGGCATATTAGAGATTTTCAACCGATCAGTGATAAACCCGGATTCAGAATGGCTGACATTTCTTGAAATGCTCGGCGGACAAGCGGCCATTGCTGTTGATAACGCTACGCTTTTTGATGACCTGCAACGTTCAAATACTGAAATTACATCAGCCTATGATGCTACCATTGAAGGCTGGTCGCGTGCCCTTGATATGCGAGATCATGAAACTGAAGGGCATACCCAACGTGTTACTGGAATGACTTTGCAATTGGCTCATCGAATTGCAATACCTAAAAAAGAACTTATCCATATACGTCGTGGCGCAACTTTGCACGATATTGGCAAGATGGGCATTCCTGATTCTATTCTGCACAAACCCGGTCCACTGACAACTGATGAATGGGACACGATGCGACAACACCCGCAATATGCTTGTGCCTTGCTCTCCCCAATTGATTATCTCCGACCAGCGAAAGATATTCCTTGTTACCACCACGAAAGATGGGATGGCAGCGGATATCCATCCGGGCTAAAAGGGGAGGAAATCCCATTATCAGCACGTCTTTTTGCCGTTGTAGACGTTTATGATGCACTTATTTCAGACCGACCATATCGTTCTGCGTGGCCAAAACAAGCGGCCTCCAAGTATATTCAGGAACAGGCGGGAACCCTATTCGACCCAAAAATTACATCCACATTTCTGCAATTGACCAAGGAGAAAGAACTAACAGGTAGCTTTATATAACTTTGTATGTTGCGCCTAATTCCTATGACAACAATGAAAAGGTTTTTGAGCAAACACCAGCCCCAAATCAAAAAACATCTCGAAGGAGGATTAAGAAGTGAGCTCGCTGGGACTGGAATAGCATCCCCTCCGCGGGGAGCCAGAACCA
>WOR8_10003378_pt1 | contig 16637 bp, 13 predicted proteins | sample DeeMarSeWOR38_10_FD_19890 | JGI IMG/M metagenome (IMG submission 19890)
CAATTCTATTTCACCGATATAACATCCGCACCAAACTCAGGCTGAAAAATAAAAAAATCAACCTGCGATCCCACCTGTTGTCCTACGATAAATAGTGGTTATTACCCACTATTACACCGCTATTTTATCAACTTGACATTATGTAACGATCCGGTATGTTGAGTGTTGAAGTTTCTAAAAATTTGTTGACTAAATATGAGATAAATTATAGCTATTTCACTTTAAATAGAATGCTTTTAAGCAACTGAATTTAATTCAAGTACTTAATATTATTTTGTAAATTGGTTTCAATGTTAGCAAAAATGATGATTGAGGCGTTGGTTTAAGCCGCTTATAAGATTCGAACAATCTCTAATTATTGCTGCTAAGCGACCTAATTATTTCTGATATGAAAGGGGACTTAAAGATTGACGGTATCAAATGAGGTAGGCGAAGGTGAAGTCCTCCTTGAACTTGAGGACATCCACATGTCTTTCGGTAAAGTCGCGGCTCTGGCGGGTATCAGCCTGAAAGTCCACAAAGGCGAGATCCATTCAATCATCGGACCCAATGGCGCCGGCAAGACCGTCATGATGAATTGTGTCAACGGTCTTTACCACCCGCAGAAAGGAACGATTTCCTATAAGGGCCGCAGGATTAATCATCTGAAACCGTATGAACGCGCCAAATTGGGTATGTCCCGGACTTTTCAAAAAGTTGAAGTCTTCGGTGGGATGACGGTCTTGGATAACATACGACTCGGCCGGCATATCCATCTCAAATCAGGCATTGCCAGCGGATCGGTGTGGGCCGGAAAAACCGCTAAAGAAGAAATTGAACACCGCCGGTTTATCGAAGAGCAAATTATTGACCTTATGGAAATCGAACACATCCGTCACAAACCCGTAGGCATGCTTCCATACGGTCTTCAGAAACGCGTCGAGTTGGGCCGAGCGCTGGCACTGGAACCGGAGCTGTTGATCCTCGATGAGCCGCTGGCCGGACTGAATCTGGAAGAAGTCGAAGATATGGCGCGCTTCATCCTGGATATCAACGAAGAGGAGCGTTGGAAGATCACCTGCCTGCTGGTTGAGCATGATATGGGGGTGGTCATGGATCTTTCTCATCGTGTGTTTGTCCTCAATTTCGGCTATATGATTGTAGATGGTCCTGAGGTAATTAAAGCATATTTGGGAGAAGAGGATTTATATGCAACACGAAGGTAGCGTGCGTCAAAATGAGATTGAAATAACCGAAGATCTGACGATTCCGAAACTGTTTTATCAGCAAGCCAGAAAATACGGTAAGGACCGGGTGGCCATGCGGGAAAAGGAATTTGGGATCTGGCTTCCGATCACCTGGCAGGATTATCTGGAAAACGTGAAATATATTGCCCTGGGGCTGATCAGCCTGGGGCTTGAAGACGGCGACAAGGTCGCGATGATCGGCGACAACCGTCCCGAGGGCCTGTGGGCAGAAATTGCGACCCTCTGTGCCAGGGGCATAGGGGTATGGCTGTTTCGGGACTGTCTGATCGATGAGGTCAGGTATATTATCGATCATTCGGATACAAAATTTCTATTTGGCGAGGGCCAGGAGGAAGTCGACAAGGCCATTTCAATCTTTAATGAGTGTCCCAAGCTGCAAAAGATCATATGGGATGACCCCAAGGGAATGCGCAACTATGATGAGGATTATTTGATCAGCCTCAAGGAGGTTCAGCAATTAGGCCGGGAGCTGGAAAAAGAGCAGCCGGATCTTTTCGAAGCGCTAATCAATAAGGGGCAGGGTGAGGAAATCGCCCTGCTTTTTTATACGTCAGGGACGACGGCATTGCCCAAAGGCGCTTTATTATCCCATCACAACATGTTAACCATGGGCCAGCATCTTATGGCGGTCGATCCCTGCCTGGATACGGATGACTATGTATCGTATCTGCCCTTTGCCTGGATCGGTGAGCAAATGATGTCTATTTCCTGCGGTTTGCAGATCGGATACACACTCAACTTTCCCGAGGAACCCGAAACCGCTCAGGAAAATATCCGTGAAATCGGCCCGCATGTCATGTTTGCCCCGCCGCGCATGTACGAACAAATGACGCGAACCGTTCAGGTGAAGTATCTGGATTCTACCTGGATTAAACGCAAGTTTTATGAGTTTTCAACCTATGTCGGCTATAAAGTTGCCAATCTGAAATTTGGTAAAAAACCGGTACCCTGGTATTGGAAGGCCCTTGAGTGGCTGGCCACCATCTCGGTTCAGAAAAAACTCAAAGACCATTTGGGCTTGTCCCGGGTGCGCAACGCCTATACCGGTGGAGCGGCCATGGGTCCGGATCACTTTCGCTTTTTTCATGCCCTGGGCGTAAATCTGAAGCAGATTTACGGTCAGACGGAAGTCGCCGGCATATCGGTTGTGCATCGCAACGGCGACATCAAGTTTGACACCGTGGGTCACCCGATTCCCGGAACGGAAGTCAAGATCGCTGAAGACGGTGAAATCCTGACCCGCAGCCCTTCGGTATTTCTGGGATATTATAAAAACCCCGAGGCCACCGAAAAAACGCTGATAGACGGCTGGCTCTATTCCGGCGACAAGGGTTTTATCGATGATGATGGGCATCTGGTGGTTTTCGACCGCACCAAGGATGTCTTCACCTTAAAAGACGGCAAACCCTTTGCCCCCCAGTATCTGGAGACGCGTCTGAAGTTTAGCCCTTATATAAGAGATTCATGGGTGATCGGCGATAAGAAAGATTACATCAGCGCCGTCTTGTGCATCGACTATTCGGTGGTCGGCAAATGGGCGGATGAAAAGAAGCTGAATTATACGAGTTACCAGGAGCTTTCGCAGATGCCCGAGGTTTATGATCTGGTGGAAAAACAGATCCTTCAGGCCAACAAAGACCTGCCCGATGTGGCCAAAGTGGTGAAATTTATCAATCTTTACAAGGAACTGGATGCGGATGACGATGAGCTCACGCGCACGCGGAAACTGCGCCGGGCTTTTGTCGAAAAACGTTATGAGGATATCGTGGCTGCGCTCTATTCGGACAATGATGCCGTCCATATCGATACGATTATTAAATATGAAGATGGCCGCCAGGCCCACATTAAGACGGATCTGCAAATCAGAAAGGTGGCGAACTGACAATTTACCGAAACATGCCAGAATGCCCCTTGGCTTGCCGCGGGGAGCTTCACTATTTTCGATTGACGATTGAATATTTTCGGAATTCTGTCTTTCTAAACTTAGGTATCGTAATCGAAGAAGCTGATGAATCCTATTTTTGGATAGAGTTTATCTTTGTTGAAAACCTGATAAAGCGCAATCTTGTTGAGCCACTGCTAAAGGAAGCAAAGGAGCTATATTCATCGCCTCCGGAAAAACAGCCAGAAATAAAGATAAAATTGATTAAATCCTTAAATAGTCAATATTCAACAGCCAATTGAAAGAGGAGCTTATCGAATGGAACTGTTTTTTATGACCCTGACAACGGGTGTTATGGTTGGCGGTATTTATGCCCTTGTTGCCCTTGGTTGGGTGCTGATTTATAAGTGTTCGGGAGTATTAAATCTGGCAATGGGCGAATTGACGCTCATCGGAGCATATGTCTCCCTGAGTTTTTATTCCATGGGGGTACCTTTTCTGCTGTCGCTCCTATTTTCTCTGATCATCGGGTTCACGTTAGGCATTCTGACGGAAAGAATTTTTTTGGATAAGCTTATCGGCGAGCCGGTTTTGACGGTAATCATGGTTACTGTTGGACTTTCCTTTTTCTTTAAGGGCTGCGTTGAATTATTTTGGGGGACCGATACCCGTGTATTTGACCCGCCTGTATTCTCGATCGAGCCGATCCGACTCGGGCCCCTGGTTATTGGGGAGGTGTATCTATTCAGTTTTGTGGCGGCTATTATTCTTTTGATCATATTCGTGTGTTTTTTTAAATACACGCGCTGGGGCCTGGCGATGCAGGCAACGGCCGATGATGAGATGGCGGCCTTATCCCTTGGCGTAAGTGCCCGCTTTGTCTATGCGGCAGCCTGGTCGATTGCTTTTATGGCTGCCGGTGTTGGCGGCACTCTTTTGGGGAATATCAATGGACTCAATATTTCCGTTGGGTTCCTTTCACTGCTGGTACTGCCGGCGGTGGTTTTAGGCGGTTTGAATTCAGTACCCGGAGCCATCGTCGGTGGGATTATTATCGGTATTTTACAAAATTTTTGTGGCGCCTACCTGGACAGGTACTTCCCGGGTGGCGTCAAAGAGATTGCGCCCTTTGTTTTTATGGCCGTCTTTTTGCTCTTCAAGCCTTATGGGCTCTGGGGCTGGGAAAGAATCGAACGCGTTTGATTGGTTTCATTTGTCGTAAATTATTGAACCAATCCAACCAATCCAACTAATTCAACTAATATAACTAATTTAATGGAGTTTTTTTATGTCAACAACCTGGCTTCCCTGTGGTGATTATCATCAAAATTATATGGAAGATCATGCCTGGTTTCAAACCAAGTTTATCAAAGGAAAGATGATTTTGCTGGGTTTGAGCCTTTTTGTTTTTATCCCCCTTGTTTCCGATTCATACTGGCTCAGTGTCTGTAATACAGTCGGTTATACGATTTTAGGCGCTTTAGGAGTACAGCTTTTAATCGGCTTCTGCGGCCAGGTCACCCTGGGTCACGCGGCATTTCTTGCGGTGGGAGCCTACACCAGCACCTTGCTCACTCTGGAGTTTCCCTGGCCTAAGCTTTTAATTGACTGGGGTCTGGCATATCCCTTCAGTATCATCATCGCTGGAGTTGTGGCCGGCATCTGGAGCGTCCTTTTTGGTCTTCCCTCCGCCCGTGTAAAGGGATTTTATCTTATCCTGACAACCATGGCCGCGCAGTTCATTACAGTAGACTTTATTATTACCCAGTATGTCGCCCAGATCGGTGGTCGCGGAATGGCTTTTTCTCTACCGCCGGGTACCATCAAAGTCGGCCCTTGGATCATCGATACGGATTTAAAGGTGTATTACATGATGGTTGTACTGGTGATCATCTGTGTAATTGGCCTGGCCAATCTCTTGCGGTCACGAGCCGGCAGGGCCTGGGTAGCCATACGCGATAATGATATTTCAGCTGAAGTGATGGGCATTAACATCGTTCAATATAAACTGCTGGCTTTTTTTGTAGCCGGATTTATCGGCGGCATTGCCGGCGCATTCTGGATCAGCAACCTGGCCGCCATCAGTCCGGAGCATTTTCCCTGGTTTGTGTCCCTTTGGCTGGTCGGCGTGATCCTCATCGGGGGTGTCGGATCCATACACGGAGCCATCTTCGGATCCTTATTTATGGTGATCGTCATGGAGATTCTCCAGCTGATTATCATGCAATTTGCAGATACCGCGATTGGTGAAAAGTTCATGATGGATTTTCTGTTTGTCAAAGAGGCTGCCTTTGGGCTGGCCATTTGTGCGTTTATGATATTTGAACCAAATGGATTGGCCTATCGCTGGTGGCAAATAAAAAACTATTTTAACCTGTGGCCATTTTCGTATTAACTGACCTATCCAAATACTAAAGCAGGTTGAACAATTCTTTACAAAAAAGGAGGTGATAATTTAGCAGTTGTGGCTAGACTTGATTAAATCCGACTTTCCAAAAAAGGGAGGAAACTATGAAGTCAAAATTATTTGTTTGGTTATTCGCGATATTATTTCTCGCCGGATCTCTTTCGATGGCGGGGGCAGCGGACGTTAAAATCGGGTCCCTCGTTGATACAACGGGAGCGACTTCGGATGTCGGCAAGGACTATGCGCTCGGTATTGCCGAGGCCATCCATTATGTAAATGATAACGGCGGAGTTAACGGCAAACAGATCAAACTGTATCAATTTGATTATGGCTACCGCATTCCCGAAGCCCTTACGAAGTATAAACTGTTCAAAAGGCTTAAGGTTGCGGCCGTTCTCGGCTGGGGGACCGGCGACACCGAGGCACTTTCGCCCACTATAACAAAGGATAAGATGCCGTATATATCCGCCTCTTATTCAGCGCATCTAACCAATCCTGCAAAGACACCTTACAATCTTTTCTTTGCAACGGACTACTCAACGAATGCCCGGGCGGCAATCACGGCCTGGTTTGATAAAAAATGGCCGAAGCACCCGGATTACGGGAAAAGAAAACCGCGCTTTGCCTGCTCTTACATGTTTGCTTCCGCATATTGTAGCGCACCTATCAAGGCCATAAAGGATCAAGCCACGCTTTTGGGTTTCGACATCGGTCCGGATCAGGATACTTCGCTTACAGCGATCGACACCAAAAGCCAGGTCCTGGCCCTGAAGAATTTTAAACCCGACCTCGTATGGCATGGTAACACCACCATGTCTACGTCCGCCACCATTCGTGATGCATATGCCCTTGGGCTGGGCGCCGATCATATTGTCAACAATTGGGGGTATGATGAGAATCTGCCGAAACTTGCGGGTAAGGCCGGTGAAGGCGTTATGGGAGGTGCCGTCTGTGCCTTTTTTGGTGAAAACGTCAGACTGATGGACAAGGTGGTAGAGTACGCCCAAAAGTTTAATCCCGGTATCCCCAGGGAAAAACGTCTCATCCGTACCGTGCAGGCCTGGGGTGACGTGCTTGTTCTCTGGGAAGCCTTGAATCGGGCGGATAAGGCCGGAGATTTAAGTGGTGAGAGCATCCTGAAAAACGGTTTTGAGACGATGAGAAACTTCGATATCGGCCTGGGAGCACCAGCAATTACCTATACCTCAACGGATCACCGTGCTGCTACAGGGTTACCGATCTATGAGGTTAAGAACGGTAAATTTGAAATCGTTGAGAAAGTTGATTTGAAAAGCCGCTGGCCGGAAAAATGGGCCAAGGAGTGGCTCGGATGGTAGTTGTATTCGTTGAATGGTAAAATAGTTGAATGGTCAAATCGTAAAAAAGGCAAACGCTTTATTTCTATTTGACTGTTAGACAAATTATCCATTTAACCAACTCCCGAAGGAGGTCAAATACGTTGTCCGACGATAGCATGGTTTTAAAGATCAATAACATTGAGGTTAAGTACCACGAAGTTATTCTGGTCATCAAAGGCGTCTCGATCGAGGTCCCGCAAGGCGGCATTATCGCACTTCTGGGTGCCAATGGCGCGGGGAAAAGCACGATCTTAAAGGCGATTTCCGGTCTATTAAAGCACGAGGACGGCGAGGTTACCGACGGATCGATTGAGTTCATGGGTGATCGTATCGACAAAATGGGGCCTGAAAAGATCGCCAAAATGGGCATCGTTCAGGTGATTGAAGGACGCAGAGTATTTGAACATCTGACTGTCGAGCAGAACCTGAAGGTGGGTGCCCACATGAAAAAGCACGGCCGGTCTATCAGGGACGGGCTTGAGATGGTTTATCACTATTTTCCGCGTTTGAAAGAAAAGCGCAATGAAACCGCCGGCTTTATCAGTGGCGGTGAGCAGCAGATGACGGTCGTCGGACGTGCGCTCATGACCAGCCCCAAGCTGATCCTATTAGATGAGCCCTCAATGGGGCTTGCCCCGTTGCTGATTCATGAGATCTTCAACATTATCACCCGGCTCAATAAAGAGGAAAAAATCTCGCTGCTTTTGGTGGAACAGAATGCCAAGCTGGCCCTCAATGTCGCCCCCCATGCCTACGTGCTGGAAAACGGGCGTATTGTCATGGATGATAGCGCGGAAAAGCTCAGAGAGAATCCGGATATCAAGGATTTCTACCTGGGCATGACTGATTTTGGGGGTAGAAAAAGTTTTAGGGATGTTAAGCACTATAAGCGAAGAAAGAGATGGCTTACTTAACCCTTAAATTGCATAAGGGGGTAAATATGCGAAAGAAATTAACTGGACTGATTATTTTATGTGTTTTTGTTTTTGCCGTTCTTTTATCCGGGTGCGCGGGCATGCAACGTGCTTCCGAGAGCAATTTTAAAACCCCGGTGGTTACACTGGATTACGTTGATGTCGCCCATTACTTTGGGTGGTGGTACTATAGCTCTAAAGTTGAACCCACCAAGGGGAAAGCCGGGAACAATGCGGGCCCCCTGGATTATGCATTTATTTTTAATATCGAAAACCCCAATTCCTTTCCGGTTATGCTGGATGGTTTCAAATTTGCCTGTGTCATAGATGGATTTGAACTTAACTCGGGCTATTCGATTGAGGCGATGTGGATTCCGGCCGGGAAAACCAACCAGTTAAAAGTGGAGGTTATGTACGATTTTATGGGGGCATTACACAGCTTGCTTATCGTGGCTGGTCAGTCGCTAAAGGAAAAGGGAATGGGCGCAGTGGACCAGATTGAAAGGATCTGGACAGGAGCGCCTGATTTCTCATTCCCGGTTGGGGTGACCCAGGGTTCAGCTGTTTTCAAAGCTGACGGCCTAACCAGAGTGGCCACCTTTGAAGGCACCTATCCATAATAAACTAAACTAAGCCTCTTGCCTTACCCTATTTTTAAAATTGAGTGTAAAGCAAGGAACAGGGAAACCTAAAATTATTTACCGTGTGAAGTGAAGTTGCGTGTCCCAGGTTTTTTAGAGCGATCATGGGGCACGCAACTTTTCGACAATCCTTGCTTTAACTTGCTTCTACCACTGAAGTTAACCGTTATTTAGGGCATGAGGCAGCAGTATATCTGAGTGTCTCATTAGTTCAAAGAGACATACGCCTTTGAAGTTTAATATTCTAATCTTGCTTTCATCCTAGAGGCTAAATCTCTATGACCGTGTATGACTATACCTTCTATGATCTGATCAACCGTAATGCCGTGTGTTTTAATGACCGGCAGGCTTGGTTTGAAGTTGACGACCAACGGACATCGACGTTTCCCGAATACAAAGAACAGGTGGATCAACTGGCGAGTGGCCTGCAGAAAATCGGTGTCAAAAAGGGCGATCGGATTGGTGTTATAGGAAAGAACAGTCTGGAATATTTTCTGCTATATGGTGCTTCAGCGGCCCTCGGCGCCATTTTGGTGGTTATAAACTGGCGGCTTTCAGCCGAAGAAGCCCTATTTAATCTGAACGACTGTGAACCCAAACTCCTCTTTGTGGATGCCGAATTTCAAGAGATGATCGCAGGCGTCAAAAAGAAACTCCCTTCCGTGAAACACTATTTTAATCTGAAGCCCCCGGGCGGCAATTTTACAGAATTTAACACTTTGATGGCTGGGCCGGGTGAGTTTGAATTAATCGATGTAGCAACCGATGACGGTTGGGTTGTTATACATACGGCAGCGGTGACCGGCAGACCCCGCGGGGCCTTGTTAACCCATGGAAATTTAATCGGCGCCAATATCAGTTTAAATCTGTTGTTCAATTTGTCTGCTGAAGATGTGCATTTAAACCTTTTGCCGCTTTTTCACGTCGGCGGTTTATCTATTGCAACTGCGTGCTTTCATGCCGGCGCGCTGAATGTCAATATGGGCAAATTCGATGCGCAACAGGCTGTGGATCTGATTGTTGAAAAGCAGGTTACCTTTCTCTATGATTTTTCACCGATACTGTCTTCCATTCTAGATGCGCATGAAAAAACCGGCCAAGATATAAAGTCTTTAAAGGCCGTGCTTGGAATCGAAAATCCTGAAACGATTGAGCGCTATCAAAAATTGATCGGCGGCACCTTTTTTTGCGTATACGGTCAGACCGAAACATCCGCGATGTCAACCCTGGGTCGTTACAATGACCGGCCGGGTTCAGCCGGCAAAACCCTGGAGCTGGCGGATGTGCGGTTGGTTGATGGCAATGACAACCCTGTATCGGCCGGTGAGGTCGGTGAGATTGCCGTCAAAGGGCCCTTAGTATTTAAAGGCTACTGGAATTTGCCGGAGGAAACGGCATACGCGTTTCGGGGTGGCTGGCATCATACCGGAGACCTGGGGCGCTTCGATGAAGACGGGTTTCTCTGGTACGAGGGGCGCAAAGCGGAAAAAGAATTGATCAAGCCGGGCGGTGAGAACGTTTATCCGGCGGAGGTCGAAAAGGCAATTTTGGAAAACCCGGCTGTCAGCGAAACGATTGTTTTCGGGGTTCCTGATCCGAAGTGGAAAGAGGGGATCAAAGCCGTTTGCATATTAAAATCAGGACAGAATCTTGATGCCAAGGAATTAATTACTTTTGTTGGCCAGCGCATCGCCAGCTATAAAAAGCCGCACTACGTTGAGTTTGTATCCGAGTTTCCGCTATTAAAAGATGGTTCGCCGGATCGTTCCAAGATAAAAGAGCTGTATGGGGGGCCGCAGGAGTAGGCGGTCGCCGGCTCAATAGGCATAGCGCATAGCGCCTGGCGCATAGTGTATGAAATCATACCGCCCGGGTTGAAAACACAATGCTCAAATCGCCCCCATTTTCTACTTACACCTTCCCGAATTCCCTTTCCTGAAGATTGAAGACTGTTGACTTCGCTATTTATTTTAACTATATGTTCCAACTTAATGGTTTTTTGCCCTTCCGGGCAAATAAGAAATTATAAAATATAAAATCGCGCAGCGATTTTATGGGGAGAAGATAATGATTCGAACGGAAATTTCACTTTTTTTGAAGAATGTGCCGGGTGAACTTGGCAGATTGGCAACCATGTTCGGGGAAGCGGGTATAAACATCGATGCCCTGACGATACAGGATGCGTCGTCCTATGTCCAGGAGCTTTTTAAAGCCCGGGGAAAATCGCTTAAACGAATTGCATCAGCTGCCAGCTATAATTCCATGCGCAAAGATTCGGCCGAGTTTGCGCTGATCCGACTTCTGGTCGGCGATACGGATAAAGCCGTTGAGCTGCTGTCCAAAAATGACTTCATTTTTGATAGCATGCCGGTCATTGCCCTTGAACTCGCGAACCGGCCCGGCGAACTGGCAAAAATTTCCTCCAAATTCGGCGAAGAAGGAATCAATATCAATTACGTATATGGATCGGTTTCCTCGCCGGATGAAAAATGTCTGTTTGTGTTTTGCCCGGAGGATATAGATAAGGCAGCAAAGATATTTCAGTAAGCGCAGGTTCGGGGTTCAAGGTGCAGCATACCTATTTGTTTCCTATTCAAAGATTTGGTTAGAAGTGGTTTCAAAACCCCATCTGAGGCCCAATGGCTGCGTTGCAGACCTCCGATAAATGCGCACATACCCATGTATGCTGCGCTTTCTCGATCGGCCTGCGCCTTGCCCTTGAACCTGATCTGAGGTTTTGAAACCACTTCTATTGTTATTTTGGTTTTCCCTCAGCCTCTTCCGCTTGAGCCGCTGCGATGGCTGCTGCGGCACCGGCTTCGGCGGCTATTTTATCCGGCGCAGCGGCTTCTTCACCGGGTGGCAGGTAAACCGTAACGTTGCGGTGGGCAAATTCAATGCGGTTTTTCCTGAAAGACTCCTGAATCATCCGAAACAACTCCCGTCGGATAACAAATTGATCCCCGGGTTTGGTCTTATACTTGACGCGCATGATCATGGCGGAATCATCCAATTCCTTAACACCCTGGGACTTGATTTTGCCGAGCAGCTTGGGGCCCAATTCTTCATCCTGCTCTATTTGTTCGTATATCTTTTTGATGACTTTGCGGACCTTGTCCACATCGGTGTCATAGCGAACACGAAAATCAAGCTTGGTAATAATATAATCACGGCTCATATTGGTAACGGTGCCCATATCGCCGAAAGGTATGGTGTGGACCGGACCGCGGGCATTCCGAAGCCTTAAAGAGCGCAGGGATATGTGTTCCACCATACCCTTTTGACCGCTCGTTTCGATGAAGTCCCCGACGCGAAAGGCATCGTCCATCAGAAAAAATACGCCGGCGATAATATCTTTTACCAGGGTCTGGGCGCCAAAACCGATCGCCAGGCCCACCACTCCGGCGCCGGCAATCAGGGGGCCGATGTTGATACCCATGGACGCCAGAATGATCAATGCAACGATGACAAACATAACGGCGAGAACGAACTTGCGCAGCAACACCAGCAGGGTTCCCATGCGGCTTCCGCCGGCACTACCTTCCTCGGCATCCTCGTCCGCTTCCGGCATTTCCTCTTTCAGCTTTTGATCGATTCTGGCTTTGATCAGCTGCCAGGCGATAAAACTAAGCAGCACCACCACCACGATACTTAGAGCACTGCGCGTAAACATACGGCCGATCGAAATATCAATGCCCCAAAGACGCAGCGAGATAAAGAAGATAAAAGCGATCAGAAAAATTCGGAAACCCCGTCTAATCAGCGGGATGTAATGCGTAATATCCATTTTGCCGGCGGCTTCCTGCTGCGCATCGGATTCCGGTGGATGGTCGCCGCTCAAGTCAATCATTTCACGGGATTCGCCCGAGGCGATTTTCAATAAGCGCTGGACCCACTGATCTACTCCGATAACGATGGGAATCAAAAAGATGCTGAAGATCAGATTCACCACCGTTACATTTTCCTCGTTGAGTGCTTTGGCAACCCAGATTCCGCCGGCGACCAGCACGTAAAGTATGGCTAAATAATGCCAGTTCCGGGCAAACGCCGCCCGCAGTGCGCCGCCGCCCGGTACCGGTTCCACATTCCCCGTCTCTATGGCCTGGCCCACCCTTTTGCGGCTGTGCCAGATCATGATCACGATGGCCAGGATAACAACAATCCCGGCCAGGCCATAGGTCAACAGGTATAACGGCCGGCTGACGCTTAAGTTGTAAAAAATTGCGCTGGCTCCGGCGAAAAACCCGGCGATGACCGTAATTAGAAGAATCCACTTATACAGAAAAGAGGCGTCCCGGTCCTGCATGGGGAATAAACGCAGTGCGGCGGCTTGAGGGGAAAATATGATCCTGGCCCCGAAGGCGAAGGCCATGATGTAGTAGCTGACAATCAGGTAGGTGGATACAATAACATAGCTGGCTTTGCCCTGCTCATAAAACATTACGAAGATTATAAATGTTGCCAGAACATAAACACCGATGCCCATTGCTTCCAGAAGTGCGCGCGAAAGGACCCGCCCGAAAAATTGTAATTTCCCCAGTCTAACCGCTTTGAGCAGATTTTCCTGTATGTCGGATGTGGTTCGCCGAAACAGCCAGCGCAGAACTAATCCCAGGGCGATGATGGCAGCCAAACTGGCGACGGTTCCAAAAAAATAAGGGGCACCCTTTCCGCCCGAAAGCTTCGCGACGGCATCGCCCCACTGGCCGGAACCGCTATCCTTTTCCTCACCGGTAAGAATATTTTCAATGCGGCTTAAAACGACCGCGATACTCCGGGCCGCCCCATAAAAACTGGTACTGATTTTACTTGGACGCCGTTTATCAGATTCTTCACCGGCGCTGGCTTTGTCCGCGGTTTCCTGTTTCAATTTCTGAGCATATGCCTGCCGGACCTGCTCATCACTCATACCGGCGATATGACTATCTACCTCCTCAGGAGACATGATCGCAGGCTGCTGCTCGGGCTGAGCTGCCCGGGCTTCCTGCGCCATCAGCTGAAAAGTCGGCATCAATAAAGAAATGCATAGAATAAGCGGCAAACTGAAAATAATTGTTTTCGATAGATAACGCTTCATTAGCCATCTCCTTTGAAGGCACTCACATATTGCTTAAATCTGAAATCATCTCCGTCCGCTGGCAGATTAAGGCTTTCTTTTGTCTTTGAAAATATGATTTGAAATCACGATGCGCTGAATTTCAGAGGTGCCCTCGTAGATTGTAAATACCCGGGCATCGCGGTAAAATCGTTCTACCGGATATTCTTTGGTAAAGCCGTATCCGCCATGCATTTGAAGGGCCTTTGCGGTGGTGCGGTTAACCATTTCCGAAGCAAACAGTTTGGCCATCGAAGCCTGAGCCGTGTAGTTCTCTCCACGATCTTTCATTTCAGCAGCGGAAAACGTCAGCAGCCGCGCCGCCTCAATTTCAGTTGCCATGTCGGCAATTATCCAGCGTAACCCCTGAAACTTGGAAATCGGCCGGCCAAACTGTTCCCTTTCCTGGGCGTACCGAACCGCGGCATCAAAGGCCGCCTGGGCAACGCCGACCGACTGGGCGGCAATTCCGATCCGCCCGCCGTCCAGACCTGTCATGGCGATCAGGAATCCGTCCCCTTCGTTTCCCAATCGATCTTTGGCCGGAACGCGGCAATCTTCAAAAATAAGATCCGTGGTGTCGGATGCACGCAAACCCATTTTGTCTTCTAAAGGACCGACGGTTAATCCCGGGGTTCCCTGCTTGACGATAAACGCACTAATTCCCCGGTGGCGCATTTTCTCGTCGGTTTTTGCAGTTACAATAATCGCCCCGGCATTTTTTCCGGTGGTCGTAAATCTTTTGCTGCCATTGAGTATATAGCTATCACCATCAAAAACCGCCCGGGTTGTCTGTCTGGCGGGATCGGAACCGGCATTCGGTTCGGTCAGGGCAAATGCGCCGATGATCTTTCCGGTTGCCAGCTTTGTGAGGTGACGCTTTTTCTGGTCCTCGGTACCATACCGCAATATGCTCTCGCAGACAATTGAATTATGCACCGACATCACCACCGCCGTTGAAGCACAGGCATAGGCCACCTCAGATAGCGCCAGGACATAACTCACGGTGTCCGCACCGGAACCGCCGTACTCAGGGGGTACCATCATCCCCATTAACCCCAACTCACCAAGTTTGCTCAAATTGTCGGCCGGAAACGTCTTGGTTTTATCCCGTTCCCTGGCCTTGGGCGCAAATTCCGCTCTGGCCAGGTCCCGGACCATGGATTGAACCATGAGCTGTTCTTCGGTTAGCTTAAACGACATGTCTCAACATCCTTTTTTGGCTGTTGTTTGGTTTATAACTGCTGGCCACTGGCTGCTCGCTTCGACTCAGGGCCGATGGGTTCGTCGCAGGCTGGCAAATATTTGATACAGAGAAAATGAAGGAAAGCTTCCGTACTTTGCGGACAGCCAGTGACCAGAAAACAATGACCGGCCACCAGCAACCAGCAGCCAGCTAGGGTGCATAAATTACGACTAACAGCTCTGCCGTTTCATCGCTGATGCTTTTAAGATTGTGATGAATGGCAGAGTTGAAATGCAGGGAGTCTCCGGTTTCAAGAATATTGATATGCTCACCCACAGCCACTTCGATTTTGCCCTGCAGAACGTAAACAAATTCCTCGCCCTCGTGATGGTAACCGACACCCTTATGATCCTGCTGAGGTTCGACACTTACCAAAAATGCTTTGAGGTGCTTATTTTCAGCACCGGGCGTCAGGGTCGTGTAGGCGTAATTTTCCGTTCGCTTGGTATGCGCCTTAATACGGCTTTCCAGCTTGGATTCGGGCTCCTTGAGAAGTGCACCCGAGTCAATCTCCAGTGCTCTGGAAATTTGCAAAAGCGCACCGACCGCCGGAATAGCCTTCCCGGATTCGATGTCTTTTATATAATCGATTGAAAACCCCGTTTCGTTTGCCAGCTGATCGAGCTTTATTTTCTTGCTGGTTCTAACTTTTTTGATTTTTTGGCCAACAGGAACGCGTTTTTTTACCTTTTTTCGCGGCATGATTCCTCCAAATAAAAAGATGAATAAAATTGAAAATGCCCAAAATGTCTAAATTTAAAACATATATTATCCGAATGCAAACTTAGGCAATTTAGCTCATTTTCGTTCATTTTAGGCATTCTACATTTTTATTCATACTCGTAGAACCCTCTGCCCGCTTTCCTCCCCAGCCAACCGGCTTCCACGTATTTACGTAGCAGCGGGCAGGGACGATATTTGGAATCCTTAAAACCGTCATGCAGCGTTTCCATGACGGCCAGACAGGTATCCAATCCGATCAAATCGGCCAGCGCCAAAGGACCCATGGGGTGGTTCATTCCCAGTTTCATGACCGTATCAATGTCTTCCCGGGTTCCAACGCCGTGATACAGACAGTAAACGGCTTCATTGATCATCGGCAGCAGGATTCTGTTGGCAATAAAGCCGGGAAAATCATTGGATTTCGCGGGCGTTTTGCCAAATCGTTCTGCCAGCTTCCAGGTGATCTGAAGGGTTTCATCCGACGTGGCAATACCGGGGATGATTTCCACCAGCTCCATCACCGGCACCGGATTCATAAAATGCATACCGATCACTTTTTCGGGCCGCTTTGTGCGGGCTGCGATCCGACCGATCGGAATTGATGATGTGTTGGTGGCCAGGATAACCTGATCGCCGCAGATTTCATCGAGATCTTTAAAAATCTCAAATTTTAGTTCTTCCCTTTCAGTTGCTGCTTCAACGACATAATCTGCCGCGTCCATATCCTTTAGACTTAGGCTGTTCTTAATTTTACATAGAACATCACTTTTTTCTTGCTCTGACATCTTTCCTTTTTCGACATTGCGGCTTAGGATCCTCGCAATATTTTCTAAACCTTTTTCAACAAATTCTGCTTTTATGTCATTCATGATGACATCCAGGCCGCTCATCGCGGCAACCTGTGCGATACCGGCGCCCATCTGACCGGCACCGATGACACCCAACGTTTTTATTTCCATCCATTCCTCCTCGTCTAAAATTATTAGACATAATGATTGAAACAACATAATTGAGCAGCCGGTAACCCGCAAAAAAAATATCATGGGCTCCGACGAGCATTTTTTAGGGCCCATTGTCGCCCATGATAATTTTTTGCTGGCTGCCTCAAAAAAAACCTGCCTTCC
>WOR8_10005597_pt1 | contig 16636 bp, 11 predicted proteins | sample DeeMarSeWOR38_10_FD_19890 | JGI IMG/M metagenome (IMG submission 19890)
TTGAAATATTTGATACTCAATCTCTCAGCGAAAGTTATTAATTTTTCGATATCTACCACTTTATCATTATTAGGAACCTTAAGATAAAATCGATCGTTATGATCAACGTCATTAAGGTCAGGATCATCATATGCCAAAATAAAAGGAATTCCTCTGGCAGTATACTCTCTCGTTTTTAAAGAAGCGGCCTCCTTGAGATTTTTTAGATGCAGCGCTAAGGTACTTATGGCAACATTACTTTTTGAATATATCTCATCCAATTCAATTCCGTCCTTTACCCCATGGTAAATGGTTTTTCCTTTACTTAATGGATCCGCGATGGAAGATTTCATGTCTCCAACAAGATGGACGGTGATGTCATATTCTCCCTCATATTTCTCAATAGATGTAAGTATTCTCCTTAAACCGTGCCACGGTAGCAGGTTACTTGCGACAAAAATCATATTAAGACTTCTTGTTTTTAGTGGTCTATAGCTGGTCATTTTAGTCGCATCTACATCAACTCCATTTGATATGGCAATTGATGGTAAATCTTGTTTAATCTTGGCAACCTCTTTACACCTTATTTCATCAGTCACCGCGATTATTCCTTTACACTGCTCTCTGTATCTCGTCCCATACTTATATTCTAATAAAAGCCGCACGAGAGAAATTAATTTTATTCTAGCCGATGATTTATTTATCAAATTTGCTTTGAGTTCGTGTATTTCATAAGAATGATGTTCAGAAATTACATCATATTTTTTCGCAAATCTTATGCAACTTTTATCTGCAAAGGGATAACGTAAGACTACATAATCATAGTTGCGTAGAGGAATAGATTTCTCTATTAAGCTAAACTTTCGCAAAATATAATTATATGGCAGTATTTCATCTTTAAAACGATTTAATAAGTAAAAATCGATGTTGCTAGGAGCGCACCTAGATTGTTCTCTTATCTTTTTGTCGAGACCAAGTACGCTTTCAGAAAGTATGAAATTTATATATGCAATTTTCATATTGAGACATTCCAAAAATCCACCCAGCGGATAAAATTGAGCCAGCGCCAGACAGTGAAACTGAATGTCCTGCCGCGCTGGACAACTTCCTGCCACGATATTGAGAAAGGGGATATTCCGTGCCGCTTCGCTGCCCAAAACCGTCTGAATCCATGGGTTGAGATAGAGCAGCCAGCTCTGTTCTGGCGTAGCAAAGGCGATCTTATCCTTTCGTGCCAGGACTTCATCCGGGACAATACCTTTCATTGCTTGTCGGAATACTGATTTGGTATTGCCATCTATCGAGATGAGATAATCTTCTGGCAGCGTGAAAAAAAACTGGACAAATTCAGGAGTTAAGAAAGGAACTCTACTCTCCACTGAATAGGCCATAGAATTGCGATCTTCGTAACGCAAGAGAAATGGAAGATTCGTTTCAAGTAAAGTTAGACATAAATGAGTGCGTAATAGATTCCTGCCTTTAGATTGTTTTATGAAAAGGCTATCGACTCCACGAGTTTTAAACCAGCTCTTGTCCACCCATGATGGCAGATGATACCTGCCAACAAGCTGTCGAGCCAGACCTTTCAAGCTTTGCGGAAGGAAGACATCGCCGGTTCTGTACAGAAGGTCTTTCCCGGTCGTCCCGGACAACCTCCTTACTTTATTCCAGAAATGACCTGCTTCGGCGATTCTTCCCTGCCTTAGCAATGATGCCAGCCTGGATGCAAGGTAAGGTGTATATCCAGCTAATATCTCGTCTCCGCCCTGACCGTCGAGCATGACCTTGATGCCATTTTCTTTAGCCAGCCGCATAACCCGGTACTGCGCATAGATACTCGTGCTGCCAAAAGGTTCATCCTGGATTTGAATTAGCTGGTCAAGATCTGAAACCAACTCGTCAGGCGTCGGGCGAGTCTTGTGAACCACGGCATTCGCCGCAGTCCCGAGGATATCTACCCATTTTTCTTCATTTAGCACAGGATCGTCGGTTACATAACTGAAGCAATTCAGTTCTTGGTCTGGTTCAAGTTGACGGGCAGCCATAACAATTGCCGAGGAATCTATGCCACCCGATAAGGCAGTACCAATGGGCACATCACTTCGCAAGTGCAGACGGATGTTATGAATAAATTGTTCCCTAACGATCGATGCAGCTTCTTCAAAAGAAATATCGAGCGTTTGTGTGAGGTCGATATCGTGATAGCGGCTAGGTGTGCAGCGGTTGGGCCTATCAAGAGATATTTCGAGCCAATGGCCAGAAGGAAGGTGCTTGATATCTGCTAACATTGTGCCCTTGCCATTATCAGTCAGGCCAAAGTGCAAATATTCATACAACCTCTGCAGGTTAACCTGGCGGGTGACTTGTGGAAATTCCAAAAGGGCCTTAATTTCTGAAGCAAAGACAAAAAAATTCTTGGATGACACATAATACAAAGGCTTGATGCCAAATGGATCCCGAGCAAGGAAGATGCTTCGCTTCTTTAAGTCCAGAATTGCAAATGCGAACATACCCACAAGCTTGTTCAAACAACCATTTCCCCATTGAACATAAGCCTTAAGCAATACTTCGGTGTCGGAAGTGGATACAAAAGTTTCACCTGCTTTTATTAATACATCACGCAGCTCCACGTGATTGTAAATCTCGCCGTTATGAACTATCCAATAACGACCATTTTCCGTGCACATGGGCTGATGTCCGGCGGGGGAGAGATCGAGAATGGATAGGCGTCGGTGGCCTAAGGCCAAATTAGCGTGCACTTGTTCTTCACTAGAAAAAGGAACGCGAGGTGTGTAGGCGACATCAGAAGCATACACAGTATCCGGAGTACTTGTTCCCCCGTATTGCGAGAACCGCTTTCCCTCAGGGTGAAAAAATGAATAACCCTCATCATCCGGTCCTCGGTGCTTCATCGCCTCCATCATCTTGGGGATATTCTTCAAAAGACCAGGTGATTCGTTATATAAAAATATCCCTGCTATCCCGCACATTTATTTCAGAGACCCCTAAGTCTTAATCTCCTTGCTCTCTTACCCGATAAACTAGAAGACCTCATATTTACTTTTCAGACGCTCGACAATTAGAATGATATATGGCGCTGTTCTGCCCACAGAATTAAATTTATGCACCGCCAAATGATTTGGTCAAAGGGTTTGCGTCCCTCCAATGCTTCCCGCCATCTTCTTTGAAAAGAATCACTATCAAAAAAAACGACTCTGCGGGCAGCCTCGCTCCCTAAAATCGACTCCATCGACGGACGTAAATGCTGAAGCCATAGTTGTTCTGGCGTAGCGAAGCCAATCTTATCTTTTCTCTGCAATATTTCCTTTGGCACAATACCTCTCATCGCATGTCTGAAAACCAACTTACTTGTACCGTTTAGATCTATGAGATATTCCTCAGGCAAGGATGCTATAAAAGAGGTAAGCTCCGGGGTCAGAAAGGGGACGCGGCTTTCAATTGAGAAAGCCATAGAATTGCGGTCTTCATAGCGAAGAAGAGCAAGCAACATGTCCTTCTTCAGAGACCGATACAATTCTCCACGCAGGATTTCACCTTTACGGCTTTTCTCAGAGGGGGCAATCTGCACTTGGTGATCCCTAAACCAAGTTTCCTTCAGCCATGGTGGAATTAAGTCCATACCTGCTAGTTTGAGCCCATAATTGCGCAGCGGATCGGGTAAGAAATAGCTTCCTGCTTCCATTAGGATTGTTTTCAGTTTGCAGTCAGCATACTGCCTGAGAGCGAGGAAAAATCGAAAAGCTTTCAACCACTGCAGTTGTCGACAAAGAGAGGCGAGTCTCGCAGCAAAATACAGCCGATAGCCGCCCAGCATCTCATCTGCTCCCTGCCCGTCAAGCATCACCTTTATCCCATTCTCTTTCGCCAGCCTCATTACCCGATATTGGGCGTAAATAGTTGTGCTGCCAAAAGGCTCGTCTTGACAATAGATAAGGTGATCTAGATCTGAGAGGAGTTCATCTGGGGAGATCTTCACTTTATGTACAGCCGCACCAGCTGCCTTGCCAATCAGGTCTACCCATCTTTCTTCATTTACACTGGGATCTTCTGCAATGAATGAAAACGTACTCAGATCGAGCGAGCTTGCTTGAACTTTCCGCATCGACATAACGATGGATGAAGAATCAATCCCACCTGAGAGTGCCGCACCAATAGGGACGTCGCTCCTTAGATGGAGAGCAACATTTTTTAAGAAAATATCTCTTGCTCTAACTGACGCTTCGGCCAAAGAGATGTCTGCCTTTTCTCTAAGATCGATATCCCAATATCGTACAGGTTGAAATGATCCAGGATGTTCAAGAGACAAGTACAGGTAGTGAGCAGCAGGGAGTTGAACTATATCTTTATATAAAGTCTGCTCCCCGTGGTCGACAAGGGCGAAACGCAAATATTCATATACTCTTTGAGGGTTCACTTTGCGGTTTATATGAGGAAGCCTGAGCAGAGCTTTAATTTCTGAGGCAAAGGCGAACCCAGCAGGCCAGACAGTATAATAGAGAGGTTTTATCCCAAAAAAGTCCCGAGCCAAAAAAAGACTTTTCTCTTCCCGGTCATAAATTGCGAAGGCAAACATACCTATCAATCGCCGTAGAGCATCCACACCCCAGTGGGCGTAGCTATTCAGAAGCACTTCCGTGTCACCCCTCGATCTGAAAGAGTATCCTTCTTTGACGAGTTCTTCTTTAAGCTCCAGATAGTTGTAGATTTCACCATTATAGACGATCCAGTATCGCCTGTTAGGTGTGCACATCGGCTGATGAGCGGCGGCTGAAAGATCAATTATGGATAGGCGACGGTGTCCCAGAGCCAATACGAAATCCGACTGTTCCTGTCTCGAAAATGGCCTCCTTGGCGTGTATAAATAATCGGAATCATATACACTCTTTGGCGTATCTTCACCTCCGTAGGACCAGGCTTTGATGCCTCCCCGCTCAAAGCAAACAAATCCTTCCCCATCTGGACCTCGGTGGCGTAAAGCGTCGGTCATTTCCAGAATGTATGCCGGCAGATTAATGTTGCCTTGGGAGTTTATGATGCCTGTTATCCCGCACATAGGCTTACACCACAATGACTCTCAAACTGAAAAATAAGGTGGTTCATGGATAGACTTTTAAGAGCCAATGAGTTTGGCAACGATTCCAATTAGTTTATCTTGGTTCTTTTCAGCACAAAACATACCTGCAGCCTGATGAGAGTTCTGTTTAAATCTGACGATATCTTCAGTGGTCAATGCGTTCAGCTTCCCAGCTGCAGCCTCAACAGAAAATTGGTCCGAGACAACACCTAAATCATAAGCTTCAGTGATACGAGCCATCTCTGGTGATGGCCAGATTGCTACTGCCAATCTAGCTTGAATGAACTCAAACAATTTGTTTGGCAGGGCCATTCTATAATTGAAAGCTGATGGGTCCAAAAGGAACAGCCCAATATCATACTTGTTCAAGGTACTAACAATGTCGATAAACGGAACAGGTTTGACGAAATTTATTCGGGGTTTATTTTGGGCAATCCCTTCCAATTTCATCGCGTATCTTGGGCGATTATTTACGAGCATGAAATCAATAGAAAAGCGCTCATCAAGCTTGTCTATTAAGAAAATCATGTTCTCCAGTTTTCTTGCTGGATTTGTCCCTCCGTGATGAATCATTCTTATGCTCTCTTCATTGACCTGGGACGGTTCCAGATCCTTAAAAAATGGCGTATTAGTTATTACTTCGCACTCTACTCCATAAAGGCGAGAGTATTCATCAGCAATTCCCTGGGAAACAGTGGTCATTGCAGAAACATGGGGCAAGTATTTTGAGCAGATGTATTCCCAAAACTTCTGGAAAACAAAGCGCCATATTGGATCATTATCATATTCCCGAGGAGTAAACTCATGTGCATCCAAAAACAGTATGGCCTTACATTTTTTGGCGAGTGCTAAGGCCAACGGGAGTGATAACAAGTCGTTTGCAATAATGAGGTCACACTCAACCGATTCAAGTTTAGACCAAGCCGATCTCACGCTGTAGATCGACCAATAATAATCCTCATACCGACCAGTCTTCAAATTCAGAACTGCCGCCATTTTCCATACTAAATTTGGCAACTTATGCTCTATCAACGCAAACTGAATTCCATCAATCGCAGGAGCACTAAAACCGGCTGCAATGAGTTCATACGTATCCTTCAAGAACATAATCTGCCTATAAACCCGAGGGTCTGAATGAAGAGGAGAGAACGACAATATCAGGATTTTTTTCTTCCCCATGGGATTTATCTGTTGAAAATACGGAAGGTACCGCAACCACTACTGGGAAACTTATTGTTGACCCAAGAATTACCTTACCTTTGGCTTCTCAGACTTGGTCATAGATGGCGGTTATATTGTGCAAAAAGGCCTCTTCTCCGAAACGGGTAACAATACTCTTTCGAATCAGACGAGGATCATAGGTAATCTGCTGAGAGATGAATTTATCCATAGCATCTGCGAGGGCTGGTGCACTGGCCACATCTACAAGAAAACCCGTCTCCGCTACTATAAGTAAATCTGGGCCGCCGCAGCGCGTCGAAATTACTGGTTTGCCACAAGCCATTGCTTCGCCCAGCACCATGCCGAAAGTCTCACCCAAGCTAGGTAAGACAAAGACATCACACTGCCGCAGCCAGTGTCTAACCATTGACCGGGTAAGGAATCCCAAGAAATGACATTTGTCTGATATCCCCAACGTTTTTGCCATCTCCTCGAGTCGGGAACGGGCTGACCCATCTCCCCCAATGTAAACTTCAAAGGAGGTAACTCCCCCCTGAATGAGTAGGTAAATAGCTTGAAGAAGATATTGTATCCCCTTCGACTCCTCGAGTGATGCCACGGTCAAAAAGCGCCTTACAGGGTGATGGTCTTGTTCAGGGCTGTCTTCTGGGGGGGTGAAGAAGTCTGTAAGTATTACATTGCCGACAATATCAACATCTACCGTTGAGACAAAAGAACGAATCTGTTCTGCCAGAGCTGGGCTCACGGCAATCACACGGTCTACTCGAGTCAATGTTTCCCTTATCAACCTTTTTTGATACTCAGATTTAAGAAGATGAGAGAAAGGACCGGCATGCTCGGTCATGACTACAGGAATTGAAAGCTTCCGCCCCAGCATTAATGCCTGCCAGCCTGCAGGCCAGGCCACGTGAGCATGAATGATCTCAGGCTCTCCCCAGAGCGTGAGAATCTTGCCAAAGCCCTGTCGGGCCAACCTTAAATACAAGCCAGCCTGCAGACGAAATGGTAACCGAGTAGAGAAGAGAATCTCATGCCGACATACCCTGATTCCGTCGCATTTTTCGACCCTTGATCTTGGTAGCGACTTTCCTTTCATAACATCTCGCAGGCCCAAAAACCTTGGAACTAGAACAAAAACGTCATATTGCCCGGACAAAACTTGAGCCTGATCTTGAACAAAAATTCCACCAATTTCGCTGGACTTACTAGGATACCAGGAGGTCAAAATAAGCAGCTTATCCTTCTTTTTTCCGGTCATCTCTTGGTGTCAGGGTATCTATACTGAATAATTCACGGGAGTGGAGATTACATTTTTCTGTACACACAGGCACTGGAACTGAAGGCCAGATTCCTATTTTTTAGAACCTCATCTATTTTCAAAATGACGCCCGAAACCATCTTGGTCAAGATATCAGAACGATAGATTTTTCGCATAATCTGCCAGCTGGTGTCACATAAAGCGAAACCAAGCCTACCATTCCCTTCAATGTTCCCATTGAGAACAAAAGAAACTGCCGGCCGGATAGTCCACCTCTGCAGTCCCTCATCAAAAAATATGTCATCTAACAGATGGAGTGGTCGGGGGATACCGTTAAATGCCTGAGAACCGTAATCAAGGCTGGCTATGTGACTGAAAGGCTTGGACAGAATGGGGTCGAAAATTATCAGAAATCCTCTCTTTTTGAGACTTCTGCTAGCGAAGCTCAGCGCGTTAATAAGATCATTAATTCTTATTAAATGATGAAAGCAGTAGCAAGAAACAATAAGATCAAATGTATCAGTACAAAGATCTGTATCGATGGTTCTTAAATCTTCATGAATAGCCTCGACCCAAGGATACCGTTCTTGGATCAGTTTCAATGCGTGTTCTGAAATATCAAGGACTGTCAGCTTTGTCTTGTAACCCTTCTCATCGAACCAACCATGCACCAAGTCTGTCCAATATCCTACCCCGGCACCAAGATCCATGATTGACAAACCATCATCTTTTTTGAACTCTAGCCGCACATCCTCCAGAATCTCAATAAAAGTAGCAGTCTCACTTCTATATTTGAGTTGGTTGAACCTTTCGGAAAGCTCGGGATGGCCCACGCTTCTGAGCTGTTCAGAGTACTTCTTGTGCAAGCTCTCCCAATATGATGCATTGTTGTCTTTCATTTATGAATTCTCTGACCGTGTCATCGTAAACTAGTAAGACCGGTATAAAAGATCAAGGCTATACTTTCCTAATTATGTTGCTAGGTGGCAGCGATTCGGAAGGATCTAATATGGATAAGACCGAATGTGGTAGCAGCACAGCGAGGTGAATAGTGACTACACACAACCTGAAAAAGCAACGTTTACCTTTAACTATGCTCTCATTTTTCTTAGCTTACTAATGATGATTCTCAACAGAACACTAACTTTGTACCGAAAAACCCTTATTAGAGGAATACCGTCACCAGCCATTCCAGGTCCTCGCACCATTGACAGGGGCAAGTTGACACCCTTGTTTTCCAGGATATCAAAAACTTTATCGACATTCTTTTTAATCATATCGCCAGCTTCTACGAATACACGTCGGTAGAATTGGAGCGTTTCAACCTTGTTAATTGAGCCTTGCAGAACCTGGCCTTGCGCTGGGTGGCATCTAGATTTCATGAGGATCTCAGGCAAATGCTCGAATTTAAATCCTGCCATATATATCCGAAACCACAAATCATAATCCTGTGTGGTCCTCAAATCTTCGTTAAATCGACCAACATAATCTAGCAAATTTTTCGATAGTAAAGTTGAACATCCATTAATGCTTGTTGATATAATAGATAGAAATGTGTTTGTTCTAAAAATAAATGGCACCTTAAAAGAACCTGTAGAATTAGAATTTGCATCGATAATCTCAAAATCACTGTATAACACGATATCCTTATCTTTGGTTCTTTGCAAATATGCTAATTGTTTCTCTATTTTATTAGGATAATAGACGTCATCATGACTAAGCCACGAAAAAAAGTCGCCAGTCATCTTCTTACACCCATAATTGAGGGCAGACGCTACCCCTCCGTTTTCTTTAAAGAAATAAGCTATCCTGTCGCCAAATGACTGAGCAATTCCCTCCGTCTTACCATTGTCGTTGGAACCGTCATTTACTATTATTACTTCGATATTCTTGTAAGTCTGATTCAAGGCACTCTCAATGGCCTCTTCCAAGTAATCTGACCCATTATATACAGGAATCACAATGGATACTTTGGGATTAAAATCCTTTGCGTGCACCCTGTCACCTGTGACCTAAAATAATCTTAATTACGGTGCTACTTACGTTTTCCACCATGTATTCAGGGGGTATCATCCAGTTGGGCTTTTGTTCCAAAACCGTTCGCACACAGCGCACAATGCTCTTTGGTTCAGTTCCGCTCAAAATATTGCTGCCGCATTCTATTGTCTCAGGCCTTTCGGTTGTGTCCCTAATGGTGATATTTGGCACTTTGAAAATACAGCATTCCTCCTGCACAGTCCCACTATCACTTATTACGCAAAATGCATTACGCTCTAGATTGACGAAATCAAAAAATCCTAAGGGGGCGAGAAAGCGGATATTATCGTTATTAACATTGATTCCGAAATCTGCCATTCTGTTTTTGGTCCTTGGATGTAGGCTACAAATTATTGGAAACTCGTATTCTTTCTCGAGCAATATAAGCGCCTCAACTAAATTATAAAGACGTTTTTTATCATCAACATTCTCTTGTCTATGCATTGTAACAAGGAAGTATTTACTTTTTTTTAAATCAAGTTGAGACATTATTTTCGAACCATTTATTTTTGTTTCATAATGAGCGATTACCTCGTAAATAGGATTTCCTATTACATGGATTCTTTCACCCTCAATACCCTCTCTTATCAGATTGGCACGACTTCGCTCTGTATAAGGCATGAGCACATCGCTAGAGTGGTCGATGATTCTACGGTTCACCTCTTCAGGAACCCTGTCATCATAGCAACGATTTCCTGCCTCCATATGGTAAACTGGAATGCCCACCCGCTTCGCCATGATGGCTGAAAGGGCACTGTTCGTATCACCGAGAAGAAGCAATCGGTCCGGACTTTCTTTAAGAAGAACACCTTCGCACCGGGAAATGATATCACCGATCTGTTCTCCAACAGGTTCGGTTCTCACTCCCCAAAAATAATCCGGCTTCCGCAGCCCTAGTTGTTCAAAAAAGATTTCGCTGAGTTCTCTGCTGAAGTTCTGGCCAGTGTGAGCAAGAACGTGTTGGCACAGCCGGTCCAGTTTGGGAATAATCAAGCTCAGTCGGATGATTTCAGGCCTAGTGCCTAAAATAGTAAGAATTTTCATTTTAGTAGTCGCTTTCCATTAAAGGTTCTTGATCTAACATAAGATTGTTGCTTCGTATTAATTCCCTAACCTCTTCGAAAGAAAAAACATTGTCAGCAGAACTGTATTCCTTGTTTAGATATTCATAGTCTGTGATTTCCCCTTCACTCCTCAACTCTGGTAGGATCGGTTGAATCACGTAATAATCACCCCTATCATAAGTACGCCAGCCTTCTTCTTCAGAGACAAGACTTTCATGTATTTTTTCGCCTGGTCTGATGCCAATATTTTTAATCTCAATATCTCGATTCCCGATTAAAGCGTCAGCAATCTCCGTTATCCGGGCAGCTGGTATTTTCGGAACATAGGTTTCACCCGGCAGAGCATTCTTAATTGCTGCAAAAATAGTATCCACCGCGCTTTCAAGGCTTAACAAAAACCGGGTCATATCCGGGGTAGTGATGGTTACGGGCCCACCTTTTTTAATCTGTTCGCGGAAGAGTGGTATTACTGAACCTCGCGAAGCCAATACATTCCCATAGCGAACACAGATAAATCTTGTCGAAGGGCAAGACAAATTCCCAGTGATAAGAATGCGTTCTTGGATTGACTTGGTCATCCCCATCACATTGACCGGCTTACATGCTTTGTCGGTGGAGACCCCAACTACGGTCTCCACGGGAAATTGGTGCTCCCGCATGGCCTTGACAAGATTTTCAGCACCAGTGATATTCGTTCTGACAGCTTCATACGGAAAATATTCGCACGTTGGAACCTGCTTCAGTGCAGCCGCATTGACTACAATATCCACATTGTTCAGGGCAGAACATATAGTATGGTAGTCTCGAACATCGCCAATGCGAAATTCAAGAATTTGCTCATAATCCTTGTAAATTATTTCGTCGGTGACAGTGTTCTTCTGTTGATACTCCACTCTCATGTTATGTTGCTTGGCCTCGTCCCGCGACAAGACGATGACCTTGGCCGGTTTGCCTTGAGATCTGCTCAAAATTCTCTCAACAAGAGTCTTCCCTAATGATCCTGTGCCGCCCGCAATCAGTATCCTTTTGTTGGATATCATTAAATTACCTCCTTTGAGAGCTCATCAATCATTTCATCCCAGGATGGCGGTACATATCCGGTCTTTTTGTTAAAACGCTCTCCGTTGAGGCTTCGATCACACGGGTAACTGTCATCAGCATGAATGGTAATACCCAGCCTCAATTTTAAATTGATTATATTCAAGAGATCATATTTCGAAATCGGCTCTGAAGCCACTTGCCAGACACCAGATAAGCCAAGATGATTCTTGATGATAAAATCGACTATTCTCGACATTTCTATAACAGTAAAGCCACTATAGATGGCATTAGTAAATCCATTTACCGAACCACCTTTATTTGAAAGAAACCACTCCAATAACCCTTTTTGACCGGTAACTTCCTTCCCAATAATCGAACTGCGAATAGTAATGCAACCTTTCTCATTGACCTCACCAAGATACTTTGTTCTCCCGTAAAGATCCTCTGCGTCAGAAACATCAGTTTCTGTATACATTCCCTTCTTCCCGGAAAATACGCAATCTGTGCTAAAATGAAATAAATAAATGCTTGCCTCTTTGCATAGAGAAGCAAGTTGGTGAGGGAATAAAGCATTGATCAATATGCTGGGAATTGCTTTTTTTGCTTGTGCCGTCTGTTTAATGATGCCAATGCAATTCACCACAATATCTGGCTGGCACGAAGTTATACTTGAAATGATGCTGTCAAAATTCTCCACTGTCACATCAGGAATGAGATGAGCAGTATCGAAATCGTGGGCCTTATTCAAATCGGGCCGAATTTTTCTGCAGGTCGCATAAACCTCATATTCCTTGCTAAAATTTTGCCAAAGCTTGTGCCCCAACATGCCATAACCACCAAGGATAAGTATTTTGGAAGCTTTCATATTTTCTCTTCTAGCGATAAAATTCTTGAACCTACCTTGTTAATCACCTATTCGAACTCTGCGGATCCAAAAACTTCCACTGTTTGCCCAATTTTTTGCCGGCACAAAATGGGGAAATGCCGAGCAGAATTCTTCTAAACAGTCGCTCATCAAATAATTCATTGCCAATAATATCTCATACTGGCTGTTTAAAGACAGAAATGCCTGTAAGAGGTAAGCCTCAGTCCAGAAAACCCGGAAGCTCGGATTGGTAAAGTAAACTTGGCTATACTCATAAGGTAAGCTGATGTCATGAAAATGAACGATGACCCCCGGTGCCAGTCGAGGCAGAACATCCAAGATAAGGTAATTAACATCTCCGCCGGTTCGAACCGTATGGCTCGAATCAATAAACAGAACGTCATTCTCCCTTAGTTGATCAAAAAGCTTTATGTCCGTCAACTCAACCCGTTCCTTGATCAACCGGGTTAGTCCAGGTAGACTTTTACTAATAATCTCCTCTGGGTAGGGATCAACAATCGTGTATTCACATTTTGGTTGGGAGTGATCTCCAAGATTCTTGTACGGTATTGAAGTGATTGCTCGGCGCGAGATGCGTTCCGTCCTGATCACATGCTCTAAGCCGAAGTTTTTAGTAGCGTAAAGTTAATAATAATGCCGGAAGCATATACTAACTACTTTGATTGGGAAACCACCTTCTCATACATCTGAACAACCTGTTTCTGTATTTTCTTACTGTCCAACCGCTCCGACACCATCTTGGCATTTTGCTCCGCCGCCTTATCCACTAAGTCGTCGTCGGTTAAGGCCCATTTAATCGCGACCGTCACCGCAGGGACGTCATCGGGTGGCACAATCAATCCTGTCTTACCATGATTTACCCATTCGTCAGCGCAACTGGTGCACGATTGAACGGGAAAGGATCCCATCACGATTGCCTCTAGGAACGATGTGCTAATTGCGTCGCTCATGCTCAAACCGATTGAGATCCGCGCCTTCCCATGTAGACGCAGGATATCTTTGTGAGGGCTGTAAGGTATAATGTCGATCGCCATCCTTTTGGCCTCTGAAAGTCTTTTGGCCTCCTCAACCACTTCTGGTGAAGCTAAATATACAGCGATCCGGTATCCGTCCAGCTCCTTAGCGCAGGAAGCTAGTGCTTGAAGTCCCACAAGGGCTCTATACACCCAACCTTGGTATCCTTTCAACATAATGAGGCGTCTTTCTGATATGCGTCCTGGGTGTCGCAATGACTTCACCTTTTCAAGGTCAAAGCCCCCTGTATTGGGGAAAACGGGTAAGATCTCACCGGTAAAACCGAATTGTCGTCCCAATTCTACATCCCTATGACATTCACAGCTGTAAAAGTCACACTGTTCAAGTACCGACCTGATTCTTGGCGCATGTTCGGGAATATGACCGAAATAGAAGATATCGCTACCCCAGTTAGTTACAATCCAGGGAGGGTGTGAGTCCCCCAGCAGTTTTTTGGCTTCCAAAGTCAGATAACCACCGTGTTGAATCTCGAGAGAGGGAACTATATCCGGTTTGAGTCTTTTGATCACCTGTGCCAGTCGTTTCCCCCTGTCCGTGTCCACTCCTGAGATAAGCTGTGAGAGCCCGAGGCGATTCATCAATCGGTTCGCCAGTTTGAATCCTCCTGGAAACTTCGAGGTTCCCGCTAATTGCACACTTTCATGCAAACTTAGGGGACGAGTTTTAAAATCATGAACGGTCACATTTTGCAAATCGGGGTGAATTTCATATTCCAAGGATGGAAACAGGTGTATGTCCCACCCCTGACCGGAAATTTGATTGACCCAGCGGACCACATGGATGCTGTTGGAGAAAGTGACTAACAGAATTCGCATAACAGCGGAAACCGGGTAATTGGCGGGTTGTCCTGACCGTGCGTTAAGAAAGTTTGCAGTGTAATTATTTTTGAAAAACGATGCAGCCCTCAGTGAGGAAGTCCATTTTCAGTTGATCGCTGAAAAAATTCTCATATTCGTCGACAATATCCCAGATCCAGTCGGGAAGGCTGGTCATGTTGTTGCCCTCGATGTGAGTCCTAATCTGCTTTTCGAACGGTCTATTAGACTTCTCCAGAGGATATATGATGCATTTATTAAACTCATACTGATACTTTAGGTCAGTAAAATACTGTCTTGTAAAAATCCATTTATCATCAATGCCTGAAAAGAATGGATCGGATTTGTCAGGCGATTTCATTTTTTGCCAGGTGGAAATACAGTTCCGCAAATAAGTGACTTCTTTTCTCTTAAGTGATTTGGACCTTTTATCCATGAGAATGGATCTATAGATGATGCCCAATATGCTGGTGCCATTTTCAAACGGTTCGAAGAATATCGCAAGGCCACCAGGTTTCAGTATTCGTGCACACTGTTGTATTACCAGGGCTGGATCAAAAAGATGATGTAGAATTGCTGCTCCAACAAGAAGGTCCACACTTTCAGAGTAAAAGTCCAGGTCTTGTGCATTTAGTTGCAATAACAAACACCGATGACCAACCTTCAGTTTCTCCAGATTCACCTTCAGTGCGCGAAGCATTGCAATACTAAGCTCACTGGCAATTATGATCGAGCTAGGAAACAACTTTAATAACGGTATCGTGGCACTGCCAAAACCGCAACCCAACTCGAGAACAATCTGCCGTTCTTTCATTTCCGCCATGTAACCCGTCTTGCACAAGGCCTCGGAAATCAAATCATAATAATAGTCAGTTAAATCTATTCTCTCTATTTGAGACTGGACTCCTTTCCTGCTCTCGTAGTAGCTTGACATAAAAAGAGAAATTTCCTTAGGATCATAAGTTGGTGAATATATTCCACTTAGTTCTGTGCCCATCTTCTTTCCAAGATCAACCAGGGGACGTCTGAATATTTCTCTAACGGACGCGGAAGTCCTTGTCGTCCCATTCCATGCAATGCTTTCTCCAGACATCTCCCTCACCTTTTGTGTCATGACTCCATTTAGACGATTTTCTTTCAACTAGCATCGGCATACTGAGTTTGCTCGTGGTAGTGTCGACTTTGGAAAGCAACTTCAAGCTCGGAAACGTAGTGCAACCAATACCGCAACCAACTTGCAGGATCACCAAAGGATCGCTTCTCAGAAAAGTTTAAACTATTCAACTCAGCAAATCATCCATATGCCTGGAGCAGTAATTTTTCGTATCAAATCTATTCAATGGGCACTCACCTTTTTGTGGCTTTCGTAGTAATCGGAATTTGTATTTCTTGATTTCTTCGATATCATAATTCCAGAAGTAGAAACCGGAATATGTCGGATCAACAGAGATCTCTTATGAACTCCCTTTTTATGTCTCCCATTTCAAGTTCCAAGAACCCTATATCCGATTTGGTCATCTATGCAGATTTTCCACGGGTGTCCCCAGAAACTTGGCAAAATTTTCCCTGAGCACGTTGATTGTCAGAAAATCATGGAATGCTCGGCTGCCGTTCCTTGACAGTTCCTGGTAGAGATTCTCATCTGAAACCAGTATTCCCAGCATCTGACCTACTTCTCTTCGATCTAGAGAATTACAAATCAAAGCGGCATTGTGCTCTTTCAGAAATCTCGCCGGAGCAGCGTATTCCGGACCATGAAAAAAAACCGGCTTGCCAGTGGCTAGGTAGGTGGTCAGTTTCGATGGAAAACTTGTTTTCGCGACAATTTCGAAATCACTGGAAAAAGGATAGGGGCAATACAGTATATCGCATTCGGATAGTAGGCGTATTGCTTCGTTCTGAGCTCTATACCCCAAGAATTCAATATTGACCTCTTTGTATTCTTCCGATCTCAGGTCTATATTGAGGTAATATCCAAGATAGCGCAAGACAATCTTTCGGTGGTTTATTTTCCACCCAATATCGCCCAGAACGCTAAGCAGGGTTTGCCATTCGATGCGTGAGTACAACTGGCCAGCAATCCCAATGGAAAGCACGTCCTTGTCATTCAGCGCACGAACAGGTGGATATGCGACATCCACGCTTAAATTTGCTAGGATGGGAACTGAATCTACGCCATAGACTTCTTGAAAGATTTCAGCCATCGCATGCGATGCTGCGGCACAAAAAACACTACCTCGAATA
>WOR8_10002972_pt1 | contig 16625 bp, 12 predicted proteins | sample DeeMarSeWOR38_10_FD_19890 | JGI IMG/M metagenome (IMG submission 19890)
CGTCCTTCGAGCACCCGCTCCTCACCTACAATGCCGATATTGTTTTCCGCATAGCAGGCGGCCGAGCAGGCGCCACAGCCGATGCAGCGATCCAGATCAACCACCATTGCCCAGCGGTAATTTTCATGATCATGGGGCGGATAGAAATCGCGTTTGGGGTCATATCCTTCGGGCAGTGGCAGCGTTAAGGGAAAATCTTCCATGGTCAGACCGTCCCGTTTGGGCATTTTCCCCTGGTTGAGTTCGGTCAGGCCGACGGTCAGCGCAAACGGCCGTTCATGCTGGGTCCGGCTGCCGTACATATTGGCCAGCTTCTGCGTCCGGCCGGTCGGGCGGATTTTTATTTGATCGGCTGAAAAAAGCGGACCCCCGGAAACCGCACTCGCACCGGGCGGCAAGATGGCGATCGGATTCGCGCCTATGTTCTTTGCATAGCGACCATAAGCTTTGTGCCCCTGGCCGATGTTCATGACCAGCAGCCCGGGTCCTACAAACTCGTTGACATAAGCGGGTGCTTCCAGAGCTCCCCATTGCGATTCAATCTGAACGATGTCGCCCTGGGCGATATTTTGCGCTGTGGCCGTGTCGGGATGCATGCAGACCGGACTTTGCCAGGCCACTCGCGTTAGTGGATCCCCAATTTCGCACAACCAGGGCCTGTTGGCGCCCCGGCCGTCAAAAAACCGGATGGACGGTTTGGCGCTGAATGTTAGATCAGAGGCATCCGATTTTACAGTTTTTGATAGCACAGCCGTTATTTTTTGCGGTTTCAGGTCCAGTCTGGCTGAATCCATTGTTGCCCTGGAATCGACTGCGCCGCCCACCTGGAGAAGCCGCACCCAGCCCTTTTCATCCTCGATTTTACGCTCGGCTACCAGTCTGGAAAACAGATACGTCTTGTAATTTTCAGCCGGTTTATCATTTTCAAAAGCCGTATTCAGGATGACGTCACCGATATGGGGGGCTTGCGTTAAACGGCCCATAGCCGGTTGCAGGGTGGAATTGACGGCCTGCCAGCCGCCGTATTCATCCCAGGTTTCAAGGGGCAGGGTGACGGGAAAAATCAGATCCGCCAGCTGAGAAGTCTCGTCCATGAAATTGCTGAAATTGACCACAAACCGGTCATCCCGTTCTAAAGCCTCTTTCACGCCGCTTTCGGGCGGCAGGCTGTAGGCCGGATTGGTATTGTTGAGCAGCAAGACATCAACCGCATCCGATTGGAGGGATTTAAAAAATTGCAGCACCTCGGATCGGGCGGCCGCAATTTCAACCCGGTGGCGATTGTTGAAGTCCAGCAACGTTAGATCCGGATCGAGCAGCAGGTTCAATAAATTGACGGCCACATTGGTCTGCAAGCCCTTTACGTCGCCGGCGCCGGTGTCGGTACCCAGCACCAGCGGCTTACGGGCGCCCATCAGCTCAATGACCAGTTTTTCGTAAAATGCCAGAGACAGACCCGATGCTTCCAGCACCCGATCCTGGGTGTAGGAGGCCGTTGCCTGATATAAAGGTTTGCGGAAGGACCATGGCAGCTGTTTGCCCTTGTGAATATCAAGCGCCTGGCGCACCAGACCCAGGGCGAGCAAACATTCGCTGCCCGGGGAGCACTGCGCCCAGTAGTCGGCATTGGCACCGGTCAGGGACTGAACCGGGCCCAGATGGTAAAACGGCACTTTTTGACCGTTTTTGAGCGCATGCATGGCTTTAAATTTATGGGCATACTCAACCGGTGATAACCAGGTTTCCAGAAAATCAGCACCAAAAGAAACCAGCACATCGGCGTCCTGCATATGGTAAGAAGCCAGTTCTTTGCGGCCGAAAACGGTTTCGTTGGCTGTTTTCAGGGTTTCATAGGCAAAGGGCTCAAATACCAGCGGCGCCGAGGCATTCCATTGTTTGAGCGCATCCGTAAAAAGCGCCAGTTGGCTGTTGCCCACAACTTCCGTCAGCATGCGAATCCGATCCGATCCTTTTTGAGCGGCATCGTGGATTTTATTCTTGAGCATGGACTGGGCTTTGGCAAATGAGATCGGCTGCCACCCGTTTTTGTCCTTGAGCAACGGCGTTTTGAGGCGGTCGGGGTTATAGATGGCCTGCAGGGCAGCCTGGCCCCGCATGCAAAGTTTCCCCTTGTTGATGGGATGCAGGGGGTTGCCTTCGACTTTAATGACACGTCCTTCGCGGTTTTTGGCCATAATGCCACAGCCGGCCGGGCATTCGCGGCAGGTCGAGGCGTACCAGGTGGCTTTTCCGGTGACCATGTCATCGGGTGCATGTACGGGAGAAAATAGCTTTTTTTCAGAGGGACTGCAGCCGGCGGCCAGGGAAATGCTACCCATACCTGCAATCTTGAGGAAGGTTCGCCGATTCATGTCTAGTCCGTTCTCCCAGAGTCAAACATAGGACGAGGCTTACCGCTTTTCATTTTCACATCTCGAATGGCGGAATTGCGGCAAAAGTCGTTGTTAAAAAACGTTTTGATATTGGAATGTTTTTAACAACCACTATACAGCAGAGGATATATTTTTGTGTGAATATCAGATTTGGTCTCAGCGATCAACAAAACTCCCATTTTTTTAACCAAAGAGCTTTGTATACATTTCACAGGCTTGCTTGTCAATGAGAATGGTTCCTAATAATGTATGATCGTTACATCATATTGAATGAACGCATGGATATTCTCGGTGAAGAAGGTTGCGGCGTGTCCTGCGAGGAAGCCACGGTTTTTAAGGATGATGAGAGCGTAAAAATGGTGCTGGAAGGCTTTATGGAGCCCTGAAAACTGGACAAAACTGTTGAAGAGCCCAAAGCCAGCATCAAAGAATACGCGCAAATGGAATTTGGTTTATCTTGATGATAATTAGCCACGGACCCACACAGACTCACACTAACTTTTGTTCGGCCGACATTGGACGAACAAGAACTGTCAATCGCTTCGCGCAGGGAAAAAAACTGTCTGTGTTAGTCCGTGTGCGTCTGTGGCTATTCTAAAATTTCATTTCAATCAATTAGCGGCGCGCATGCGCAGGTTGATTTCCAGCTTCTCGAGCGAAAGCTTGATCACGTCGGTGGCCCTGTCGGTTTTTTGCATATAGTCTTCAAAAAAATCTTTGACCACCGCCGGGTCCGCCATGCCGGCCACCGGGACAATTGACGCCACCACCCTTTCATACATCATCGGGTGAAATTGCTCGATCTGTTCCAGGTGCGACACGTACCAATCCCACAGCAGGGGAATGGCATGCGGATTGGCGGCCATGGCGACGACCGGGACAAATTTATTGCGGCCCGGTACGGTGTCCAGAATATATTGCAGGGCATTTTCAAGCGGCTCTTTTTTCTGAAAACAACCCAGCGCAACCAGTATATTCATGCGTTCATGCTCGACCTGCGATTTTACGAAGCGCTGATCGAGCGATGTGAAGGTCTGCTGATCGCCGGCGAATGCCGCGATCTGCAAGACACTCTTCATTAGGTCCGGATGCACTGCTTTGCCCTTGATCCAGCGTTCAAACTGCGCACCGGCAAACGCCATGGCGCTTTTGGAACCGCTGAGCGCCGCATGCCAGAGCAGCTGTTCTCTTAAAATCGCAGTGGTATGCTTTTCATCGGCTGTCGGTTCAAATCCGATATCGCTGAGTACTTTTTCAAACCACGGGCGCACCAGCGATACTATTTTTTGCTGCTTTTCAGTGTTCAGCACCAGATAGGCGTGCTGCAGATGGTTAGAAATGCTGACCAGCGTCAAAAAGGCACGCTCATTTTGGTAATGGGCTAAAAAGTCCAAATACTCGCTGAACGGCGTATCGCCGCGTTTGCACAATGAGAAAAGATCGTTTTGCAGGCCCCAGCGATCTTCAGGTGACAGCGATTGATCGGCAACGCGCTGGCCGAGGGCAGACATGTTATCCTTGTCCTGGTAGCGAACAATATAAAACCCGGTTTGTTGATCATTGACCTTGTAAGCATCCGCCGGGTCGGGAAGGTCGATTTCGTGCCTGGCGCTGTTCATTAAAAAAGTGATGTGCTCGGTTTTTGAGGCGCCTGAAAAAAATTGAATGCGGATGGGCACCTGCCATTGCTGGTCGGAATCTGCGGGCAGGTAGCTGAAACGCTGCTGGGCCAGATGCAGTTTGCTACCCTGCTTTTTGACCGAGATCATCGGAAATCCCGGTTGCTCGATCCAGCTTTTCATCATGCTGGCAATGGGCTGCTCGGAAACTTTTTCCAGTGAATTCCAAAGATCCTGACTGGTCGCATTGGCGTATTGATAGGTGTTGAGATAGTGACGCAAACCGTGCTTGAAATTTTCCGGGCCGATATAGCCTTCCACTTGCCGCAAAATGCTGCCGCCCTTGCTGTAGATAATCGGCACCGTGCTGACATTGATCACCACATGTTCGCCGCCCGGAATCTCGATGGCAAAATTTTCCAGGAGCGCATCGCGCGCCATGGCGCTGCCGGTATTTGCCCATAAAAACTGCTGCCAGGTCTCCCACTGCGGATAATAATGCGCTACAACGCCATTGCCGAAATAGGTGGCAAAACTTTCATTCAACCACAGGTATTGCCAGTCTGCAGGCGTCACCAGATTGCCGAACCACTGGTGGGCAATCTCGTGGGCGATAACTTCACAGATGCGTTCCTGGCCGGATTTAGAGGTAATCTCCGGATAATACAGCAGTAAATTTTCACGAAAGGTAATCGCCCCCCAGTTTTCCATGGCCCCGAATGCAAAATCAGGGATCGCAATCAGATCCATTTTGGGCAGCGGGTAGGGGATGCCGTAGTAATCCTCGCTGAAGGCCAGCGCCTTGCGGCCGAACGCCAGGCCGAACGCTGCATACGGCTTCATCCCCGGCAGCGTGGCCACCCGGACCCGGGGGTCCTCGGTGTCGCGTGAAAATTCAAATTCGCCGACGCCGAAGAACACCAGATAGGTGGACATTTTGGGCGTTTGTTCGAAAGTCACGCGCTTTTTGCCGTTGGACAACGGCGTTTCTTCTTTAATCGCACCATTTGATATGGCCACCCGATCGCTGTCGATGTCCATACTGATATCAAAGGTTGCTTTTTGAGCGGGGTGATCCATGCACGGAAACGCTCTGCGAGCGTCGCTTTCTTCAAACTGGGTCACGGCAATATAGTCACTTTTGTCTGAATGCCTATATTGGCTGCGATAAAAACCGGCCATTTTGTCGTTGATCTGGCCGTCATAACGCATCTGAATGCGGATGGCGCCGGCCATTTTTTGGGGAAGGTGAATCTGTAATTCTTCTTTTTCCGGGTCGGTTTCAAATTCACAATCAACCCACTTGCTGTTGTGTTCAACGCTACAGGTTATGATGTCTAAATCAAGAATATTCAGCCGCAGCGATTCGATGGCAGTTGCTGCCTCCATCAGAAGCGTTGCCTCGCCGGCGAATGTGAACTTGGAAAGGTCGGGAATCAGATGAACGCGGTAATTTTGCGGCCTAACGTCCTGCATGGGTTCCTCCTCGGAGCTGTTCATTGGAAATAAATTGGGTTGACAGTTTTTGTTAAACGATATTCTCACCGCTTTCCAGACCAATATTTCAAATTACGGAATTGCGGCATAATTGGTCTTCGCTTTCAGCTACGGCCCAACACGGTGGTTGTAGAAAAAAACGTTTGAATAGTGTAACGTTTTTTTGACAACCACTGAAAGACGAAGAAATATAATTAAATCAAACAGCCCTGTCAAATTTTGGGGGCGATCGGGAGCAAGTGCCTTTAAATTACCTTTTACAACAGATACCCAAGGTGGACTTAAATTATAGTTATTTGTCATTGGTTATTCGTTATTTGGATTCGACGGTTTTGTAATTTGCTCAATATATTCATTTGTCAACCAATAACCAACCGTATTTTAGCCCTGAAATAACTAACTACAAATAAAGCAAATTTAAACCCGGTAGTTAGGATAGACGAAATTGGGAGGTTATGATGAGCACGATTGTTGAGTTTTCAATTTTTCCACTGGACAAGGGCGAAAGTTTGAGCCCGTATGTCGCCCGGGCCTTAGAACTGATTCAGGACAGCGGCTTGCCCTACGAGCTCAATCCCATGGGCACCTGTGTGGAGGGGGAATGGAATGATGTGATGGCCCTGGTCAATCGCTGCTTCGAAGCGCTTGAAAAGGACTGCAACCGCATAAGCCTGTCGCTGAAAGCCGATTACCGCAAGGGACCCGGCGGTCGCATGAAAAGCAAGGTGTCATCGGTCAAAGAAAAATTAAAATAGTGACCCATTTATATTTGTTCGACCGCCTCCGCGGAATCCAGCCGCGGAGGCGGCTTTTGACGATACTATTGTTTCGGAAACCAGACTTCTTCGACTTTGTATTTCCCGTCGTGTACGCTGATGATTGAAACGCCTTTCATCGGTACACCGCTCGGCCGTGTGTAACTGATTTCTCCGGTGACGGCCTTAAACCCCCTGGTGTTGGCAAGGGCGTCGCGCAGGGCTTTGCCCTCGGTGGTTCCGGCACGTTGAATGGCATCGGCAATGAGGCCGACGGCATCATAGCCCAGAGCGGCAAATGCATTTTCGGGCGGACGGCCGTATTCTTTCTCATAAGCCTTGACAAACGCCAGGACCTCCGGACGGTTGTCCTCTCGGTAGGTGTGAGTCGAAAAATAGACGTCGTTGGCCAGTTTGTCTCCCGGTACGGTGGTAACCAGCTCGGTATCAAAACCATCGCCACTGACGATGGGCAGGGTCAATCCGGCTTCGCGAATCTGCTTTACCGTTAAACCGGCTTCGTTGGGAATGGCGGAGATAAATACGGCATCCGGCTTAGGATTGGCGCTGTTGAGGCGGGCGATCTGGGCTGAAAAATCCTTGTCACCCATCATGAAAAAGTCCTCCAAAACCACATTGGCCCCGAGCTCCTCAAGTCGTTGCTTGTAAAACTTGGAAAGCGCTTTGGTGAAATCCATTGAGTTGTCGGTCCATACCACCACATTCTTAGCCCCGAGTTGTTTTACCGTATAATCGGCGATGGCAAAAGACTGGTCATCGTCACCGAAGGGCGTCATGAACATGTAATCGCCAACCCATTGTGGAAGCATCGGATGCGTCGCACCCGAGGTAACAAAAGGGACGCCTCTTTGCTGGAATAGTGGAGCTGCGGCCATAACAAAAGTGGTATCGCCGTAACCCAGACCGGCCACCACATTGTTGGCCAGCGCCTTTTTAGCGCCGGTGGCCGCCGCTTTTTGATCCGTTTTGGTATCAATCCCCATCACCTCGACTTGCTTGCCCAAGAGGCCACCTTTTTCATTGATCAGCTTGGCCTGCAGTTTGGCCCCGTTCAGTGCCGGCGCATCAATTGAGGACATGCCCCCGGTCAGATTATACAGGGCGCCCAATTTAATGGTCTCCGCTCCCAGAACCGGAAACACCAGCAAAAGCGATAACATCACACCGAATACACATAATCCTATTTTTTTTCCCATGTTCAAATCCTCCTTTCTTGCTTAAGTGGGGAAAATCCCGCGTTTATCAGGATCTGTCTCTGACGGATAAAAAACCAGGTTCACGGCTGCCGAACAAGCCTTGAGGCCTGAAGATAAGTATCAGAATCAGGATCAAGGCCATGAGAACTTCGCCGATTCCATAGGCATCAAGGCTTTCTTCCAAAGGTCGAAATATTTCCGTGAGCACAGAGAAAATGACCGCCCCGATGAATGCTCCGGTGATGCTGCCGGTTCCACCGACCACCACCATGACCACGATATGAAAGGCCATAATCAACGAAAAGGATGTCGGGGTAATGGCCGTAACCAGATGCGCCCACAGCCCACCGGCAACACCCGCAAAAAATGCGCCCACAACCAGCGCGACAACCCGGGTTTGAAAAAGGTTTACGCCCAGGCATTGAGCAGCCGTATCGTCTTCACGAATCGAGATCATACTGCGACCGTATGAAGAAAATTTTAGTTTCCAGCTGACATATACGGTGAGCACCACCCAGGGATATACCCACCAAAGATTGGTGAAGGCCGGCAGTCCGTTTAAACCCAAAGGCCCGCGGGTGACGCTTTCCCAGTTGGTGATCAGTACCTGAACGATGATCAAAAATCCCAAAGTAGCGACTGCCAGATAATGCCCTCGCAGCCGCAAGACCGGCAGACCGACGAGCAGCCCTGTAAGCCCGGCACAAACGCCGCCAATCAGAAGTGCCGGGAAAAATGGAAGTTCCAAATTCGCCAACCAAGGGGGCAGCTCCAAAAACATCGACTTGCGGGCCACCGGGAAGGTGAGAAAGGCGGTCACGTATCCTCCGATGGCCATGAATCCCGGATGCCCAAGAGAAAATAGACCGGTGAAACCGTTGGTGATATTTAAGCTGACAGCCAGAACAATATTTATCCCAACGAAATTGATGATGGAAAGAACATATTCATCAACTGTTGAGCGCACAAGAGCAACAAAACCGATTCCCATGAGAATGAGGGTCATAAAAATCAGACGGTTTCGATTCGGATTCATCAGGTACGTTCCTCTGTCTTTTTCCCGAAAATTCCGTTCGGCATAATCAATAGGATTACAATGAGCGTCGAAAACACAAAGGCGTCGCGAAAAGCTGAATAAATCGGCGGCAGCAACCCGACAAAGAGGACTTCGGACAGACCGAGAACATATCCGCCTAAAATCGCTCCGGGGATCGAGCCCACGCCGCCGATGACCGCTGCCACAAACGATTTCAATCCCGGAACAAAACCCAGTAACGGATCAATCTGGCCGAACTTGCCGCCCCACATTAACCCGGCAATTGCGGCCAGCGCGCTACCGATGGCGAAAGTCGCCATAATCGTGCGGTTAATATTGATACCCATTAGCCGGGCAACATCAATGTTCTCCGCGGTCGCCCGCATGGCCATCCCTAACCTGGTTTTATTCACCAGCAACATCAGGCCGCACATCAGTGCCAGAGCAGAAAGCATAATGACCAGATCCACCACCCTAAAACTGACCGGACCGGTTTTAATGACGCTTTGCAGGTAATCCGGAAATGTGAAGTTGCGGGGTTGCGCAGTCAGGAACAAAATCCCTAAATTTTGGAGCATGATGGATACGGCCAGCGAAGCGATGAATCCGGTAACCTGCGGTGCTCCTCTCATCGGTCGAAATGCGCCTTTTTCAATGAGAATGCCGATGATGGCGCCAGAGATCAACACAACCAGGGCCACAAAAGGGAAAGGTGCACCTAAAGCCTGCAAAAGATAAAGGGTGATAAATGCCCCAATCATGACAACATCGCCGTGCGCAAAATTAATCAGGCGGATAATCCCGTATATCATTGAAAAGCCGATGGCAACCAAGGCATACATGCTGCCTAAAATCAGGCCGTTAACAATTTGTTGGGCGAGGTATCCGGTGCTCATGATGAGATGAACTGCCGTTAGATGTTTCAGGTGAGAGTGCTATGGGAGCGAATGCTTGCTTTAAGCGCCACCCAGATATGCACTGCGAACTTTTTCGTCCCTGGCCAGATCTTTACTCGGACCGAACAGGGTCACCCTTCCCGTTTCAAGCACATACGCCCGGTCAGCCAAATCGAGCGCCATGACCGCATTTTGCTCCACCAGCAGGATGGTAACACCTTGAGCGTTGATTTGGCGCAACGTCTTGAATAAATTTTCAACGATGATAGGTCCCAGTCCTAAAGAGGGCTCATCCAGAATCAACAGCCGCGGACGACCCATCAGCGCACGACCCACCGCCAGCATTTCCTGCTCTCCACCGGATAGACTGCCGGCCGTTTGGCCGGACCTTTCTCCGAGGATTGGAAATATCTCACAAATTTGCCGATAATCCTTGTGGATTTCCTTTTTCTCTTTTCTCAGGTAGGCACCGATCAATAAATTCTCCCTGACGGACAACTGGGAAAATATCCCCCGGCCCTCCGGGCAATGGCAAATGCCTTGGCTGACAATCTGCTCGGGAGACAGCTGGCTGATATCAATTTCCGTTGCGTTTTTGTGGGGTTTGTAAAGAATGCGTCCTTCCTTAGGGCGCAACAACCCGGAGATGGTCTGCAGCATCGAGGTTTTGCCAGCCCCATTGGCACCGATCAGCGCCACGATTTCTTCGTGGCCCACTTCCAGGCTTATCCCCTGCAACACATAAGTTTGACCCCGGTAGACGTGAATGTCGTTTATCCTAAGCATGCGGTCCTCCAGCATTCGATTTGCCGAGGTAGGCGTCAATGACGCGCTGATCGCTGCGGACATCATCCGGTGAACCCATGGCCAGCATGCGACCACGCTCAATCACCTGAATTCTCTCGCAGATGGCCATGATCAGTTTCATGTCATGCTCAATCAAAAAAATGGTGAGGCCATACATGTTATGGAGGGTGCGCAGGATTTTCATCAGATCATCGGTTTCGCTGGGGTTTAATCCGGCCGAGGGTTCATCCAGCAGCAAAAGTCTGGGCTGCGTTGCCATGGCCCTGGCGATTTCGACTCTGCGCTGGCTCCCGTACGGCAGATTCTTGACCGCTGTATCCCGCATGGCTTTCAGGTCGAAGAGTTCCAGAAATTCGACGGACCTGCGTTCGATTTCATCTTCAGAATGTCTGTAATCCGGCGCATGCAATAGCGTTTTCCAGAAACCGCTGCCTAACCGCAGATGAAAGGCCACCTTAACATTATCGATGACAGACAGCTCGTTAAAAAGACGGATATTTTGAAAGGTTCGCGCGATTCCCATGGCGGCGTTCTGATCCGGCCGCAAACGGGTATTGTCCTTGCCATTGAAAAAGATGTGACCCCTTGTGGGTTTAAGTACGCCGGAAAGAAGATTAAAAACTGTTGTTTTACCGGCCCCATTGGGACCGATGAGACCGACAAATTCACCCGGATAAATCTCGATGTTATAATCTGCCAGGGCAAGGATGCCACCGAAACGCTTTTCCAACCCTTCAACTTTTAACAATGCCGAATTTGAAGGGGACAATTTCAACTCTCCTCCCGCGGATGCGGTGTAATCCTATCAGATGGGTTCATTTGCTGAAAAAAATTAGCCGGCCGCGCATCATAATCGACCCAGTTCCTGGAGAAAGACGTCGGTGGTGCGCTGGCGGCAATACCCCTTTATATGGCTTATGGAGGTGCTGTGCCGATCTTCGGTATAGGTGGCACATGCATCGGTGATCAGGGTAACCAAATAACCAAGGTCACATGCGTCACGCACCGCCGAGCTGATACACTGGTCGGTCAGAAGGCCGCTGATGATAAGAAATTCGACACCGAGATTGTTTAGGATATAATGAATGTTGGTCGAAATAAAGACGCTCGAAGAAGTCTTCGGGAAGACGATTTCGTCCTCCAGCGGTTTGATCTGATCAAGAACTTGGGCATCCCAGGATCCTTTAGGCACATTGAAGCCCGTTATTTTATAATCCAAGCTGCGATCGCGCCCGTCTTTTGTCAGGCTTTCAATTACCGTAAACATGACCTCGATGCCTTTAGCGCGGCAGGCCCGTTGTAAGCGCTGCATGTTGGGGATGGTAACCTGCTTCAGATGTTTGAAAAAGTAAGCATGCTTGATTTCAGCCTCCGCGGGCGTTAAGCCTTGATCTTTGTACTCCCCACCGTCAGGACGAGCATTATAGTTTTGTACGTCAATGTATAGCAGGGCAGATCGTTTGGGAACAATGGGAATTTCCCGGCTGAGGGTATCTGTCATGATAGAAAACCTTTCTGATTAGGAGTTGGGTCCATTTGTCAATTATTTCTGGGACGCCGCACTAGAACCTGTCTCAAAAATAGTGGATCACGTCAAAGCGCAAGGCACCGGCCGAACCGCCGCCGCCCTTTGATAAGCATCGGGCTATGGCGGGACAAGCGAGAAAGCTCAGCATACACGGTAGTATGTGAGCATTTGGAGGAGGTCGGTAACATCGCTATTTGGCGTTAGACGCATTTTTGAGATGGTTCTAGTATCTTTCCGCCAACAGGTCAACTTCCTCCTCCAGGCTCATGTCTTTGAGCGCCTCCCATTCATTTTGTCGCACCGCTATATATGACCTGGCCAAGCCCTCACCCAGTGCCCTCAGCAAGACATCGTCTTTGCGAAGGGCCTCCAGCGCTTCTCCCAGATTCTGCGGCAACTGGTCGATTCCCCTTGCAGTCCGATCCGCCTCGGGTATAAGGCTGGGATCCAGCGTAACCTCTTCGGGCAGTTTTAAGTTGCGCTGAAGACCGTCCAGTCCGGCAGCAATCAGGGAACCCAGGGCAACATAGGGATTGGCGGTGGCATCCGAAATTTTATATTCAATCCGACTGGCTCGCGTTCCCTTGGGATCTTTGCAGATGCGCACCGCTGCTTCTCTGTTTTGGGTGCCCCATGTCCGGAAAGCGCCAGCCCAACAATGAGGCCGGATGCGCCGGTACGAATTTTTGCTGGGGATTGTAAGCGCGCATAGGGCGGGCAGATGGTCCAGCAAGCCGGCTATAAATGCACCGGCCTCGCTGCTTATACCATTGGCCTGCTGCGGATCGCCGCTGATGTTCTTTGCCTGGTGCCATAGGCTGAAGTTGAGATGACAGCCAGAGCCGGCTTTGTCTTCAAAAATTTTAGGTAAAAAAGATCCGATAAGGCCATGCAGGTTTGCCATACCCCGGACCGTTTCACGATAGATGATCTGGCGGTCGGCACTTTGCATCGCCTCCGCATAGCGGATGTTTAATTCCTGTTGACCGGGTCCGGATTCAGGATAGTACCCTTCTACCTCAACACCTTGAGCGATCAGTGCATCAGCCAGGGCATTGATAAACGTTTGATTTTGATTCATCGAACCCGTAGCGGAAAACACGGTTGCATCGACAGGTTCCAAGGCACCATCGACGCTTCGGCGCAGCAGGAAAAATTCGTTTTCAAAGACGGCTTGTAGCACCAACCCTTGGCGCTCAAGTTTCTGCCCCTGCTTTCGCAGAAAGCCCCTCGGACAATGCTCCCACACCTGACCGGTTTCGCTGATAACCATATCGCTTAAGACCTGGGCGTGCCCCTCCGCATAAGGCAGTACGGTCATTGTCGACCAGTCGGGCATAAGGCGCACCTCACCCACCGGACCCAGGCCGGTTTCGGGGACCACACTATCATACATCACCGGCAGGGCCTGCTGGGCCATGGTGATGCCTACACCATTCTTAATATAGTCATCCAGGTAATTGATATGGGCAGCTTTGGCGCGAATCAGGTTGGCGTTGTCGCACCATAGAATGCGAACAAATTTGATATGCGCATCTGTCAGTGTTTTTTTAAGTGTCTCATTCCGGGTTTGTTTTTCATCGCTGTGCATCTGCTTTCACCATATCGTTTTTAAATTAATTTACCGATAATGAAACTGATTATAACTGGTTTCAGAATGTTTTTACCACGGTGGGCATTAAAACGACCCTTGCTTTATTCCCTGTGTTACCGTTGTATCTGGTTGATCCGGGGAGGGGACCCGGAAATTGCGAGAAATGAATTATTGGCCAGGCCTATCCACTGATCAGGATTTAGGCCGTGGCTTTCGAGTATTTCAGAGCTGATGATCACGCCGTCAGGCAGATGATAATAAAACAGCGTATAATATTCTTCATATTTTTGACAACTGCGGATGATAAATAATTCATTACCATTGCTTATCATGCTGTTTAAGGCGGTATACTCTAAAGTTACCGAAGAAACGGCATCCGCTATTATTTCAAGTTTGTCTTGGGGTGTCTGATTTTCGAGTAAACTTGTCAGCAGATAATGGAAAAAATGCTCGCTGTCGGATCCGTCCGATGATAAAATAAATCCGGGATCCCGCCTTAATGATTCCGCCTGATAAATGCTTCCATTGTGGATGAAGGCCCATCCATCCTGGATAAAAGGATGTACGTTTGCAAGTGAAATTGGGATGTTCGGTGAAGCTTTTCTTAAGTGGCACAGAAAGATGTGCGACGGGATCCTCATGGAATAGACGACTTCCTGGTAATTTTTAGAATCATAAGCTGAACCCATCTGCCGCATGATTTCAACCATCACTGTCTTTTGATCATTGGATCCTGCCATTCCCCAGCCGTCTTTATGCCCGGGTGTCAAATCGTCAATCGGCGGAATTTTTCCAATTTCCGCTAGTTTCCGAAATTCTAAAACAACATCTTTCCAAGAATCAACTTGGCCGTATATTCCCAATAATCTGCACATATCCACTTCCTGCATAACGATTTGCATCTTCCAACCATCTCTAACAGGAGAGATTGGAGAGCGCAATCACCGAGACCGAAGCGGTTCCAATAATCGGTGCAAAGATGGCTGACGAACCGAATACCATTGGAAATCCGAATTTTTTATCGGTGACGGTGACCACCTGTCGTGCCGTATTTGCTGACAGATAATAATCCAAATGAGCAAATGAGGTCAATGTCATATTGTCTGAGCGTAAAAAGATGTGAACACAATATCCAAACGGGTGATTTTCTGTCCTCGAGATCGAGAAATCCGCGGCTTTAAATTCGAAGCGACAAAAACTGTCGTTGGCCGGCAGTCGCCATTCATGTTTCTGCGCCCATTTCCGATCCGCCCTTGTTCTTGACTATATTTTTCCGACTGCTTAAGTTACAACCGATGGAAAATAAACAAGAAAAAGCGACGACTGCCTGCAGCATGGATTGCCCGGATGCCTGTACGATAATCGTCGAACATATGGCAGACGGCAAAGTCAAGGCCAAGGGAAGTCCCGACAACCCGTTTACCGCCGGCTTTACCTGCGCCAAGCTCAAGGATCATGTCAAAAGGGTCCAGAGCCCGGATCGCATCACCTCTCCGCAGCTCAAGTCCCAAACCGGCTGGCAGGCCATCGGCTGGGACCAGGCCCTGGATATCTGCGCTGCCAGGATCCAGGCGCTGCGCTCCCACCCCACGGCTATTTTGCATATCCATAACGAGGGTGCCAAAGGCGTTTTGAAAGAAGCCACCACCTTGCTTTTCAGCCGCCTGGGAAGCAGCCGGGTGCGGGGATCGTTGTGCGATGCCGCCGGCTATATGGCCGGTGTGCATGATTTTGGGTCCCGCGAAAACAACGATATCAACGATCTGCTCAATGCCTCCCGAATTGTTAACTGGGGCAAAGATCTTTCGCGCAGCTCGGTGCACACGGCGGCCCTTGTTAAAAAAGCACGTAAAAACGGCGCCGGGGTGGTAACGATTTCACCGGGCGGCGATGGAAACCGGCCTTATTCAGACGCGCATGTTCGCATTCGACCCGGCACCGATCGCTTCCTGGCAGCCGCCATCCTGCAGTTATTGCTTCAAAACGGTGGGATCGATCCAAACATATTAGCTCACACACGTGCGCCTGAGAAATTTTTAGACTTGATCAAGGCTCAGCCGATGAATCATCTGCTCGCAGACTGTGATGTGCCCCTGACGGATCTTGAACAGATTTATGCCTGCTATGCGTTAAACGAGCCCGTGGCCACCCTGATCGGTACCGGCGTGCAGCGCTATCGATACGGTGGTGAAAATGTGCGATTTATCAATGCGCTGGCCTTGCTTTCCGGCAACATCGGGCGCGCGGGCGGTGGCAGCTATTTTCAGCTGCACTCCTATCGCAACCTGAATTTGAAATGGTTGCGGAAACAGGAAAAACGGCCGCGCCGTTCTTTTAAATTTCCGCTGATCGGCCAGGAAATTCTGGCGGCCGAGAATCCACCGATTGAAATGCTGTGGGTCAATGGCTCCAATGTCATCAACCAGGCGCCGGACTCGCAGCTTATAGAGCAGGCATTTGCCAAAATTGATTTTAAAGTTGTGGTCGATGCTTTTATGACGGATACCGCCCTGTGTGCCGATCTGGTGTTGCCCAGTACGTTGATTATGGAGCAGGAGGACATCATCGGTTCCTATTTACATGAGCAGGTCCAATACGTCTGCCCGGCACTCACCGCACCCGGCGAAGCCCGCAACGATTACTGGATTCTCAGGCAGATCGGCAAACGCCTGAATCCAGCAGTTGAGCTGCCGTCGGCCGAAGATTGTTTGCGGGCATCTTTAAATTCTCCATATTTATCCACCACACTCGAGGAATTGCGGGATTGCGGTTGTGTGCGGTCCAATCGACCGCCCATTGCTTTTCAAGATTTGCGCTTTGGCCATCAGGATGGCTGCTACCGTTTTCCTTATATCCTGCATCCCGAGCCGCAGGCACCGGCAGAATTTCCGCTGCGCCTGTTATCCCTTGTGCGCCGCAAAGCCATCCATTCGCAGATCCTGGCCGAGGATCAAAAACAGCCACCGGAAGTGTGGGTGGCCCCTGACAGTTTCTGTTTGAAAGAATTGAACCTGGGCAAGCCTGTTGAGCTGGTTTCGCCGCTGGGACGGCTGCGGGTTGCAGTGCAAACCATGGAAGGGCTTCACCCGGAGGTGGTCATCTACCGCCGTGGGGACTGGATCAGCCGGGGGGGCGGCGTCAACCAGCTGATTGCGGCCCGCTTAACCGACATCGGCTCCGGCGCCGCATACTACGACCAGTATGTTCGGCTAAAAAACGCCTAACGGCGGCTTCTGGCTTCTTGCTGCTCGCTGCTGGCTAAAAGCCGAATGTGAGACACCAG
>WOR8_10008458_pt1 | contig 16613 bp, 17 predicted proteins | sample DeeMarSeWOR38_10_FD_19890 | JGI IMG/M metagenome (IMG submission 19890)
TTGCCGCTGGCACAGCACAGGTAAAGTTGGCGTGGGATGCGAATACGGACCCGGGAATTGCCGGATACAAAATACATTATGGAACCACCAGCGGTGACTATGACTCTTTTATTGATGTCGGGAATAATACCACCTGCACAATCTCCGGCCTTGACGAGGGCACCATATATTATTTTGCGGCAACCGCTTATGTTTCGGGAGGTGTAGAAAGTGGATATTCCGAAGAATTGGCCCATACCACCCCCTACGCAGACTCGGACGGGGATGGGATTTTTGATAATGATGAAATCAACACCTATGGAACCGATCCCAATAAACCCGATACGGACAACGATGGAATCAGCGATGGCGATGAATTGACTTTCTGGGGCGACCAATGGAATACGGATAATGACGGAGACGGATTAATCAATCTTCTGGATCCGGATCCTGATGAGACAATGGTTTCCGGTGGCCAACAGGGCAACGAAAGTAATGACCCGCCGGATTCGAGTGCCGGGCTCGCTGCAACGCTGCCGATGGAAATCGGCGAATTGCAAATAGACCAGGACTGGCAATATGTGGAGTTGGAAAAATCCTTTGAAAATCCGGTTGTAATCGCCAAATCCATCAGCCTGAATGGAATCGATCCGGCCGAGATCCGAATCCGGCGCGTGGATGAATACGGCTTTGAGATCCGGCTGCAGGAATGGGAATATCTGGGTGGATCTCACGTTGAAGAGACGGTCACCTACCTGGTCATGGAAGCCGGTAACTATGTCCTGGGAGACGGGACGAAAGTGGAAGCCGGCATTTTTGAATCAAACAGAACCAAGGGGTTTGACCGGGTAGACTTCAGCCAAAGATTTCAAGAAACTCCGGTAGTGGTGACAACGATACTTAGCACCAATGAATCTACTGCGGTTACCGGAAGAGTCCTTTGTATCGACACTCGGGACTTTAATTTCCGAATGCAGGAGCAGGAGCGCAATTCCAAAAAACATGCAACCGAGACCGTCGGTTATATCGCATGGGAGCCATCAGCGGGAACTGTTAACGGCCTGACCTTTGAAATCAACAAAACCGGTGATTCGGTCACGAACGATTTTTATACCATCCAGTTTTCACAAAATTTTATAAACACCCCGATGTTTATTGCAGATATGCAGACCGGGCAGGGCATGAACACGGCAAACGTCCGCTGGCAGAACAAAGACGCCTATGCCGTTGAGGTACAAATTAGCGAAGAGCAGTCCAAAGACGATGAAATAGTGCACGATACCGAAGTGGTCGGATATATGGTGCTTGGAGGCAAAAAAGCTCATAGCTCTTGGCTGGTAGCTCGTAGTAGCGGCTGGAAGGCTGGGAGGCCGAGAAGCTGAAATTTTATTAGCCACGGGAGAAGACAGAAGTTTCAATTAGCCACGGACACACACGGACTCACACATACTAGGTTGAAAAAAAATTTGCCACAGACCCGTCTTCGCTCTGTCGAGCTCCGCCGCGGCAAGCCCCACACATACACACACAAACAATTCAATTAACAACAGGGACACAGATCAACGCAGACCCGTCCGCCTCGCCTGAGCGGCGCGCGATGGAGGGCAGGTGCATACGGATTAAAAATATAAATAATCACGAAAGCACGAAAGGCTGAAAACACGAAACAAACAATTAAACTGTTAGGTTTCATATCAGCATGCGCTGTCTCAAAACCTCACCGATATTGCGATTGCCGTGGATGATACCAAAGACAAAAATATTGGGTTTGGCGAATTGGCAAATAATACGATATTTTTTTACGATGATCTGTCGGTATTCAAATTGACCGATCTGTGAAAGTTCATCGGGGAGGTGCCCACGTTCGGGATTTTCTGAAAGGCTATCGCATGCTTTGCGGATATTTATAACCACATCCTTCGCAGCATTTTTATTACCGGACTTTCGGATGTATCGGTAGATTGCTTCGATGTCCTTTACGGCCTCTTCGAGCAATAGAACCGTATATGCCATCAGGAAAAATCCTTTTCAATACGCTCTTCAAATTCCTTTAGCACTTGCTCAGCTGGCCGGTATCGCCCTTCGGCCAAATTTTTATTTCCCAGAGCTATCATTTCCAACATGGCCAGGGATTCTTGCAGATCCTCGTACGCTTTAATATCGATGAGGGCGGCTTTGGCTTCACCATTTTGGGTAATAATCATGGTACCCTGGTTTTCGTTCAGCTTACGGAGCACTTCGGCCATGTTGTTTTTAAAATAGCTGACTGGTTTGAGGTCTTGGCTTAACTTCATATTTTTCACCCTTGAATAAGGTCATAATTATGACTTAAAGTAGACCTTATTACGTCGTATGGCAAGCATTTTTATGCTCAGGAACTCTATACCTAATTTTATGCAATTCGTATTCTGAACTTGAACACCACCATTGCTCACTTTCATTTACCGATTGATACCTGGAATATCGGAAATGCGTTATATTGATCGACCAATTAATGAAATTTTCTCGAGCTCAAAGCTTGAATAGTGAAGTGAATTGTTGAAAGGTTCAAAATTTTAATTCTCAATTGAAACCTTAACCTCTTTATTTTATTCTGTACTATTATATTTATTGATTCTTATCCCAGTCTCTTGCTATGTTCTCACTAAATTTTTCGTCGAAATATTCTTTAACAAATTGTTCAAGTTCTTTCTTTTTTTCATTTAACTCTTGTTCAGTAAACTTAATTTCTTGGTCTTTACATAGATTTTGAAGAGCTTTTTCGATACCTTCACGTATTATTTTTTTCATAATGCTATATTGTTCATCAGTCGACAAATTTTTGGATAATTCGTATCCTCTCTCTATTAGTACATCCAACTTATCTTTTAAGTTCAATATAACTTCATTATCAAGATTATATTTCATCAGCGTTTCTACCCTTCCTTTAATCATTTTTTTTCAATATAGCCTTTAGTGCTTGCTCAAAGGCACCAATAAAATCTTTTTGTATCGATGAATCCCGCATCTTTTCATAAACTTCCTTACCTTTTTGGTTGGCTATCATATCATTGGATACATCTTTTGTACTTTCTTTCCAGGTTGAAGGTTTGCCAAAACCTTTGGGCATTTTTGGCCCTTTAACATATTTTCCTGTAGCCCTGTCTCTCCAACGCTGTGAGTTTTGATCCCATACTATTGATGGTTTCTTAGAACTTTCTTTGATTTCCTTTTTTGTGTCATCTTCCTTAGTAAGTAAATCAAGAAGAATTACAGCACCCAGAAGTTTTGCAGCATCTTCTTTAGCTCTTTGTGCAGTGCCTTCAGAAGTAACAATGCCACCTGGATTCGAAAAACTATCAAATATTTCCTTACAAACAGAGATTATTTCGTTAATTGCATTTATGAGATCACTTGAAGTCGATTCATTGCTATTTTTGTCTACTTTATCGTCATCACTCCAACTTAAATCGCCATAATTAACAACTTCTGTATTACCGTTAGGATCGATATAAATTAAAGGATTGTTTCGGCAGTAGCTGTACTTATTATAACTCTGAGATGTGAAAGGGTAAGGCACTATGGAATCCGGACTAATAAACCTCCCAATGACCGGATCATAAAGCCTTGCATTATAATTGTAAAGTCCTGTTTCCACGTCGAGTTCCTGGTCTGTGTATCGATAATGGGTTATGTTAGGATTAAGTCCGGAATTATTTCTTTGAGCCCCGAATGGCATGTAATCGGCTGTCTCGAGCGTGGTTCCGGAGGCGTCTGTCATTACCGTTGAACTGCCCAGATGGTCTTTGTGAAAATAACTGACTTCAGCGTCTTTAATCATTGCGATCCGCAGATTGCCGGCAAAGATGTATTTGGTCGCAATGCCATCCTTTATCTCATAATGATCGCACCTCATTGCTTCCCTGGGAGTGTAAGATACTCACCGGCATATTGTCGGCATTGTAAGTAATGGTGCGGGTGGCATTTTGAGCCGGATCGGTGAGATCAGGCCCGCTCAGCATATTACCGTTGTCGTCGTAGGTATATTCGTGGTCGGTTCCTTTAACACTAATGGTTTTGACCGCATGTTTGTGAGAGGGATCATAGGTATACTTCATAGTGGTGGTCCCGACTGTTTTGGACATGATATTACCGATGGCATTGTATGTATAGCTGATTGGATCGTATGTGCCGGTGTTGGTTTCTGCGGTCAGGCGATGAAGTTTGTCGTATGAATAGGTGTAGGTAATGCCTTTTAAGGTGTCGGCGATTTCCTTGATATCTCCGGCAGCCGTGTATTTGTAGGTTTTGTTTTGCAAATCAGGCGTCGGTCCGGGGTTGCTGGTTACAATGGAAATCAGTCTGGTGGATTCGGGATCGTAGGTGTGGATGGTGAACGTACCGTTGCCGTGATCGATCCGGCCGATCTTGCCGGTGGGTTCATAACCGGTGTTTTTCGCATATGCAACACCATCTGATCTGGTCACGGACTCAAGCAGCCCGGTGCCCGGATAAAACGTATTCGTGAGCCGGTAGCCGTCCGGATAAATTGTCTCTGTCACCTTGCCGGATAAATCGTACCCATATAGTGTGGTGTAAACGTCCGGATTCCCCGCAATTGTTTTGGAGACACTTGTCGCATTGCCCATTTCGTCATAGGCATCGTAAAAGGTTTCAACATTGGTATTTGATACTGTGTGAAGCCGGCCTATCCCATTGGGAATTGTTTGGCTGTCATAGGTATATGTCACCGCCGGATCAGAGGTCGAATAGGTTTTTGAGGATAGCCTGTTGAGCCCATCATACTTGAAATTAGTAGTCTGCAGTTTTTCATCGGTCTGGGTCAGCAGGTTTCCGTTGGCATCGTAAGTATATTCCCAGTATCCCATATCAGTATCGTTCATACTGATTTTTCGGCCCAGCGTATCGTAAATGATCTCTATCGTGTTGCCGTAATGATCTTTTACCTGTAGCAAATCTCCGGCAGCATTGTAGTTATATGTGGTCTTCAGGTTGCCTTCGTCAGCGTGTTCGATGATCTCAACGATGCGATCCAGATGATCTTTGATTTCTGTTTTTCGATAACCGTCCGGGTCCTTTACCGTTTTTGAAAGACCGCTATAGCTATATGTCGTTACCGCCGATCCGTATTCACCGTCGGCGCTCTCAATCGATATTGGCCGGCCGCGATAGTCAAATGTGGTCTGCTGCCAGGGATACGCCGCGGAAGGTTCCAGCGGGTAACCTGTACCGGTGCCGAAAAATGGTCCTTCCGTCAGATCATTTCGTCCCATGGCATCATAAAACTTTTTGGTAACAACTGATTTACCGCCTTCGCCGAAGGTGATCGCCTGTATCTCTCTGCCCAGCCCGTCAATATAGCGGTATTTGTCGATGGTGTTTCCGGCCGCGTCTTCCTTTACTTTTGTGACGGTGTGCCTGGGAATATCATCATCGTAATATTCGGTAATCGTGCGGCCGCCGTTGGGGTGGTCAACCAGTTGCGGCCGTCCAAATTCATCGTAGTCAAAATAGGTGCTGTTGCCGTTTGCATCTACGGTCTCTATGACTTTGCCGTAGCGAAAATCATAGTAATGCTCCACAACATGGCCCAGCGGATTGGTAACGGTTTCGGGCAGGGTCATTGTAGCCGACTCGTAGGTGGTGACCGTTGGCGGGTTGCCGTTGGCGTCATAGTCGTAAATCAGATTTCCGTATTCGTCATATTCGTATCGGATCACCGGATTTTCACCGGTATCCAGTACAAACTGTTTGGAAAGCAGATTTCCTGTTATATCTTCATATCCAAAGAGGGTTTCCCTGACCGGTTCATCCAATTCATTTGTAAGTGTTTCTCCGGTCATGCGCCACACCCAGCCGCCGAAGTTATCATATTCAAAAACAGTTTTGACGGTTTTGGCGTCTGTGACCGAGACCTCTTTTACTCTCAGATTGCCGGCAATCCTTAACGGATCGGTTTCAAGATCGCTATCGTAAGTATAGGCTTCAACTGTTCTGACCACCTGATCGTCATAAAATTCGGTCTCTTTGCGCGCTAATTTTACAAATTTACAGTCGTTCTGGTCAGTATTTAAGATATCCTCATCCCAGGTAAAGGTTGTCCGGCTCAGCAGCGCCCCTTGACCGGGCTCGGACAATTTAGCCAGGTAGGGCTTGCCTTTGCGGTATGAGTCCTGATAATACCAGGATTCTAAAACGGAGTTATCCGGGTTGGTGGTTTTAACGTACGAGAATCCATTGAAGCTTCGGGTGAGCGTATCAAAGCTTCCACCGGAATAATCAAAGCGGGTTTCGGATAAATTACCGATGCCGTCGTCAACTTTTATCGAAGAGACCGTGTTAACAACAAAGGGAAGCAGTTTGTTGGCATACTGCGTTGAGGGTGCATAGCGAATCGAAACATTTGAACCTGAAAAATCGGTGTAAGCGGTCATCATGTCCACCGTTCCGGCACCACGGTTGAGCATCACATACAGACTGCCGGTGGTGGTTTCGAATTCTGTGTCTGAGTCAACGCGGCAGCCCAGCAGATCGTTGGTTCCATCTCCATCTACATCTGTCACGGCCAGAATAGAAATGTTTGCCCGTTTTTTGTATTTCCCACCTGCTTTAAAGGTGCCGTCGCCTCTGGAAAACAGCACGTGGGATATGACATTTGGAAAAACAACATCAGCCAGCCCGTCTCCATTGAGATCGCCCACATAGGGCCTGGGCGCATCAGAACCATAAACAGACTTGCTGATATCGGTCGCAATGGCACCGCCGTACTTTCCATGGCCTTTTGAAAGATGGATGAAAAGAGACTCGTTGGCATATCCGATGTAATCTGAAAGTCCGTCGCCGTTTACATCGGCAAAACCAACAACTTTTCCCAAAAATGAGGACCCTTTTTTGTTCTCATAAAAAGTGCCATCGCCTTTGGAAATGTGATTGTAACATTGGTTTCCGCGCATATAGACGATATCGGTATACCCATCCGCATTTAAATCGGCAAAGAACCGCCTATCCTCAGGAAAGATTAAACCCGGTGCCTCAGACACGATTCGCGAACTATATTTCCCGGGTTTTTTGGACAGGTGCACATAATATCTATGACTGATGTTTTCGTATCCGATATAATCGGAGCGCCCATCACCATTGATATCCGCAAAACCCACCGTATCTCCCGGAAATGAATCATTGTTTGATTTTATGTAGAAGGTGCCATCACCGTTTGAAATTATGTGTTTGAGGCGGGTGCCTGATTTGAAGATGACATCGGTGCGCGCATCCCCGTTGACATCGGCCATATAAGCTTTTACGTTCGGGCTGATGTTTTTAAGCTGCCATGCCAGCGTCGAATCAAAGCGACCTATCTTGCCATCCTGATATGCAATTGAAGCCGCCGGCAATGTACTGACGCCATCTGATCCATAACGCTTGATTCGATTTAGCCGGGATCGGCCGGTGGCCGAACCGTACTCATAGTTTAATTCATAGATGCGAACCAGCCGATCCGCATCTTCGTCGTTTTTTGCGTATATCGTTATTTTATCCAATCTTTTGGCGGTGGTTACCCCGGCCAGGCTTTTATAGCTTATGGATACGTCTTTTCGATCTTCAACGATAAAATTGACGCTTTTGGTTCCGCTAAACCCGCTATTTTCATGGCCCGTGTAAATTATCTGAGACGGGTAAAGCCGGCCCTGGTCTTTTGTATAAGCGATGATCATGTTGTTTCCATTGGTGTCCACCACCTTGTCCAGACACCATTTGAAAACGCCTGAAGAATTTTGCTGGCGGGAAGATCCCTGACTGCCGTAAAAATAACGGGTGCCGTCTTTGGCCGTCGCCTCCCAGCCGCCGGTGGCGGCGTTAAAGAAATATTTCGTAAAAGCCGCCTCAATCCTGGCCCCGTAAAAATTCTGGCCCCATTCATGGCGCTTCACCAGCTCTGATGAGGCCCCCTCTTTCTCCACGATATAATCATCGGCACCATAGTTGACGCCCCTTTTGGACGAGCGCCGGATGGTACCCGGATCCAGATCCCAGCCAACACCCAGCCAGCCGTTTTTATGATAGCTGTTGTAGGTAAGGTTCAGATCAGGCTGGATTCCATTTCTGCCCGGCGGGACTTCGATGGGAATCGCATGTACGGCAGCGCCGCTAAACTCGTAGGTGTCCGGGACAGGAACAGAAAAGACGCCCCCGCCTTCTGCTTCAATTTCAACCGTACCGGAAACACCCGCAGCACTCACAGAAGGTGCGAGAAAGGAACTTATGGATGATAGTGCAAGTGATGTGATCAGAACGAAAAGAAGAAATCCAAAATTTGACCGAGCGCTATTTGTTGCCTTGCGGATAATCCCCATTATCCCCCCCTCTTACATAGAAATGATCTAAAAATAAAAAAGCCCCTGGACAAATCTGATAATTCCTCAGGGGCTTTTAACTGGTTTTGGCGGGTAAACCTCTTGTTCCCATAAGCGTCTGCTTCCCAATCGAGGTTAAGGTTTACATGTAATATCCTCCAAAATACAGGCTGTTAATTTAGCAAGTCATCGAGACAAATACAAGTCAAAAAATGAAGTGTTTTCAATATTTTACACAACTTTACGCCATTTGACAGCATTTGACAGTTAGGCCTTAAAAAATAGGAGAGAGATGATGTAATCCAAGAGGATTTGTTAATTTAACTTTTCTAATCCGCGTGCATCTGTGTAAATCCGTGCCCAATTGATGTTTTATACTTCCTGGCTTCCAAGCCTCCCGGTCTCCCAGCTGTTTTAGACTATGGCCTATGAGCCCGCGCAAAGGCGCCCTACCTTGTACCTTACACCGTGTACCTTGTACCCCAAACCAATATGTTTGTGTGGGTCCGTGTGGGTCCGTGGCTAATTGAAAGGTCATGTGCATTCGCGGCTAATTTAACATTTGTTATTTCAGTAAGATAATGATATCCTAACAAAAATTTTCTTCCCTCAAATAAATAATGAGGCCGATATTCTATAATGACCAAAAAAGAATTCTTAAATGCTGTTGCCAACGGCAAAGTTGATATCGTCCAGGCTTTTCTTGATACCCTGTCAAAGTCAAACGCAGATTATTGCGTGATTGGCGGGCTTGCTGTAAACGCCTATGCCGAACCGGTTGTCAGCCTTGATCTCGACATCGTCGTTGCCGCGGACAATATAGAGACTCTAATTAATGCTGTTGAATCGCATTTTAAGATCCAGCGGTTTGCTCACAGCGTGAATCTTAATACGGACAAGTCTGATCTGCGCATACAATTGCAAACGGATTCAAGATATCAGGATTTTATAAGCCGGTCGGAGAGCCACACTGTATTGGGATACAAGATGAGAGTTGCAAGTGTTGAAGATGTGTTCCAGGGAAAGGTCTGGGCATATTCAGATGATCAGCGCCAAAAGAGTAAAAGGCAAAAAGATCTGGCCGATATTGTTCGTCTTATAGAGGTTTACCCGGCATTAGCGGATCGGCTACCGGCATCAATAAGAAAACGTATCGAATAGAATGACCTGGTCAAAAATCCTTTTTATCATTCCATCTCCGCAACCCAATTTACAACCCACCCGAAAGTCAACCGAATAACCCAATCTATTTCTACAATTTTAAATGATTGAAAAGGAGAAACTTATAAAATTAGAATGTCCCTTGATTGACTAACTGAAGCGTAGTAAATTGCTTTAGGGAGATACGATTATCTTTTCACCTTCAGGCCACACCCGCTTAAAATGATCGGGATTCAGCGTTAAAAGTTGCTCGGCTTTGGATTTTTCAGCAACTTTTGCGATCAATGCGTCATAGGTAATACCGCCAACCAACCCCCGCTCGGATATTTTCTTTATAACAGAGCTGTATTCAGCAGCACTCAGTGAAACAATCCTGGCAATCGCTTCAATATTTTCATGAATAAGCCTCCATGCAACGGCGGGAGAAATCCGGGGTTTTGTCGGAAGTGTGCTCAGCACCGCATACAATTCTGCTATGGTGTGGCCGCCAATAATCAGTTCAAACTCATTCTTTTTGGACTGCTTAAGCCAGGGAAAAGCTATTTGATGCATCGGGTGCGATTCGACAAGGGCGGCAATGATTACAGAAGTGTCAAAAAGGATTTTCATGGTTTCCGGATGTTTCTCAATCTTTCTTCACGATGCTTTACCAATGCGTCACCAAGATCCTCCAACGCAGAGCCTGAAAATACCAGTACACCATCTTTCAAGCGAAGATTGGGTTCACCATGTACCGGCTTTAGTATAATACCCTGTTCGCTTTCTTCAAAACGGATCTGAGTTCCGGTTCTCAAATTGAAATCGTCCCGAATTTTTTTGGGTATTACGATTCGTCCGAACCGGTCCACTATTGTTTCTTTAATTTCCATATGGTCACCTTTATTGCCAATTTAGCATGGCAATTGGCAAATATCAACCCCAATTTTTTTTCCATTGGGGATTTGGAATCGGTTACTGTTAGAGGAATAGTAAGAGACGGTAAGATTTTTTCCGCCGGAGGCGGATTAAGTTTTCTCACTTTCTTCCGGAAAGTGAGAAAGAATAATTAATAATCCTGTAAATCCTGTCGAAAAAGAAGAATAAAAACGAATCCATTCCACCTTTTGTGTTTTCCCAATGAAAAGTTTGTGTGTGTCCGTGTGCGCCCGTGGCTAATTGAAAAGGTCATGTAAGCCCGTGGCTGATTTAACATTTGTTATTTCAATAAGATAATGATATCCTGACAAAAATTTTCAGAGAATAGAATGCATCCAATATGAAAGACAAATTAATAAATAAGCTTAAAGCGTATTTTGAAAAAAAATCTGAAGTCATTGCTGTGTACCTGTTTGGCTCGCAGGTTACGGGAAGAGAAGACCGCTCAAGCGATATAGACCTCGGAGTCCTGCTTGATACGCATGATCGTACGATCGAAGTGGAGAAGAGAAACCAATATATGATGGATCTGGCTAATACCCTTAAAAAAGAAATCCATCCCGTGATTCTAAATTCTGCCGGTGAGGAACTTATGCGTCAAATCTTTCTTAAAGGAGAATGCATTCTCGTTAAGGATCCCAAAAAACTATCCTTATTCAAAATGACAATGCTTACCCGGATTGCCGATTTCGGTTACTACAGAAACAAGATGCAATCAGGTCTCATTCAAAATATAATGGAGAGATGAAATAGTGGTGGATACTGATCTTATCTTAGCTAAGGCCGGTTCCGTGAAGGGCCATCTCAACCGGGTTATTGAAAAACGCAATGTTGATCTGGATGGTTTTTTAAAGGATATCGACAGGCAGGAGAGCATATTATTTAATATTCAAATGGCCGTTCAAAATTGTATTGACATCGCAGCTCACATCATCGCCGAGGAAGGTTTAGGAGTGCCAGGCAGTATGACTGAGATGCTATATCTCCTGGAAAAACACAGTTATCTTAGTCATGATTTAACCCGAAAGATGGTAAAAGCCGCTGGATTTAGAAATCTGATTGTACATGAATACGGGAAAATAGAATTGGAACAGGTATACGAAATAGCCCAAAACGATATCAACGACCTGAATGAATATTTGAAGGCTATATTTAAAAAACTTAACCTGACAGAGTAAACGAAAATCCAACCAAAATCGGCCCCTGGCCTCCAAGCCTCCCGGTCTCCCAGCTGTTTTAGACTATGGCCTATGAGCCAGCGCAAAGGCGCCCTACCTTGTACCTTACACCGTGTACCTTGTACCCCAAACCAATATGTTTGTGTGTGTCCGTGTGCGTCCGTGGCTAATAAAATTTCAGTTTCCTGGCTTCCCAGCCTTATAGCCCCCCCAGCTTACCAGCCAGACCTTATACGCAAACCCGTGACCGATACTTGACAAAATTAAAATAACCATTATAATGACCATTTAAAAGCGTAAACTGCAAGGAGGGTGAAGATGCTGACAATTCAGAATTACATTCCAGTCACAAAGGCAAAAAGTAAGCTTCTGGACATCATCAGAAAAATTGAAATCTCTGACGATACTGTTGCGATTACGAAAAACGGTGTTCCGGAAGCGGTTCTTCTTAGCATGAATAAGTTCGAAAGTCTTGTGGAAACGCTGGAGGTTCTCTCTGATGAAAAAGCCATGAAGTCAATACGAAAATCCATCAAAGAGGCCCGTGAGGGAAAGTGGCTTGATTTTAATGAGGTCTTTGGTGAATGAAAAATTTGAAAATGCGGTTTACTCCGGAATCGTCACGATTATTGTCAAAAATTCATCCGGAAAATAAAAGGCTGATCAAACAGGTCCTGGCTGAACTCCGGCAGAATCCGTACCTGGGCAAAGATTTGCAGGAGGAACTGTCGGGATTTAAATCGCTCAGGCTGAAACAATATAGAATTATTTATAATATCAATGAAGGGGAAAAAATTATCCAAATTTATCATGTCGGTCAAAGGAGAGATATCTACGAACAATTCAAGCGTCTGCTGAACGAACTTCAAAAACCCTAGCAGCGGAGCTTTAAATCAATTTACCTTAAACCCTAAATCTAGAACCTTTGAATTGTGCGTCCGTGGCTAATTTGAATCTATCCGCAGATTAGCGAAGATTATTTTTTTCTAAAAAAACTTCAAACTTCTACAATGGTTCCCACTTGTAAAAAACACTCCTATGCACATACAGTGTTTTAAGTAATCCAAGAGTGTTAAGTTAGTAGTTTTCCGCCGGAGGCGGATTGAGTGTTCTCAATTTCATCCGGGAATTGAGAACCAAAAAAATCCAAAAAATCCTGTAAATCCTGTCTAAAAAGAAGAATAAAATAGAATCCATTCCGCATTTAGTGTTTCCACAATGAATAGTTTGCGTGTGTCCGTGTGCGTCCGTGGCTAATTTAACATTCACCGTGTACCGAGGGTCACTTTTTAATCAAATTTCAATATTTCACCCACGTGCCTAAATATATTAGATCAAGATGTCAAATCCCGCATTCTGCGGGGGCGCCGCGCACACCTTCATTGATTTGCAATTCAATCTGATCAACTCAATCAACCTAATCAACCAATAAACCAAGTTAACGCAACAAATCAGGACCGTTATATATTGAAAACCCCTAATTTCCTGATTGTATTTATTCAATTGATTTCAAAACGTTAATTGGTTAATATGAAATCATATGAATTGAATTAAGAGAGAAGGTGAACCCTGTGAATCGGAATAATGTTGTCAATATTATCAGCCGATTTAAAGCTGAAAACTTGAATAAATACGGTATCAAGAAAATTGGAATTTTTGGTTCCGCGGCTTTAAATTTGGCCAACCCAACCAGTGACATTGATGTTGTAGTCGAGCTTGAAAAACCGGACATGTTTTGCCTGATCGGTATAAAACAGGACCTGGAAGCGTTATTAAACATGCCCGTAGACATCATCCGCTACAGAAAAAGTATGAATAAATATCTGAAACAAAGAATAGATGCCGATGCAGTCTACGTATGACAGGGAATTGGCGGTTGAGATTCTGACCCAGATTTTCGACGCTATCCAAAAGATCAAAAAGCGGTTTGGCCCGATCAATTCATCCGAGGAGTTTACAAATTCAGATGAGGGCATGGAAAAACTGGACTCTATATGTATGCAGTTGATTGCTATCGGTGAAAGTTTGAAAAATCTTGATAAAATTACCTCAAAAAAGGTGTTGTCCAACTATCCCTAAATAGACTGGCAAAAGGTAATGGGCATGCGAGATATCATCAGCCACCACTATTTTGATGTGGATGCTGAAGCCATTTTTGATGTCTGCGAAAACCACATCGACCTATTAGGAAGCGCAATAAAAAAAATTATCGATGATCTATAAGGCCTTTGTCTATCCTCCCAGTGCGCCGCGGCGATATGTCCAGCGTAACTTTAGCGAAGACGGAAGTTTTAACGAAGATGGACGCATTCATGGCCAATTTAACGCAACAAATCAACCCCGTCCCATTCTTTCCATGCCTTTAAGTTTTTATTGACATTTATTTTCATTCCTTTTATTCGTTTGCAAGACGTTGTTTGTGCGGATTTAGTTATCAAATTTTCTGCTAATCACCGAATAGCTGATACGTATCAATTCTGGAGCAACTCCTGTCATTCAATTTTAAGCATCCAACCATTTGATACCAGATTGAGCCAATACTTTCTGGTTTAAAGTTGATTTTTACCGAAAGCAGTTTATAGGCGAAAAGAACGTCCATGAATAAATTTACTTTTGGCAGAAAGTGCCCTTATTGCGGATACACTGAAAAAAAAAGAATCCAGCGCAGGCTTTGGATGAGGTTAATACCTTTGACTAAATATTATCAATGTAAGTGGTGTGGCTGTGAATTTATTTCGTTTTCTGAAAGGCGTTCCGGTCGGAGAGACAGGCGCCGGTTAGATCTATTGATAATGAATGACAGACGAGGTGAAATTTCAGATAGACGGGAAAAAATTAGCGTTTAAACTTAAAACCTCGATAACTGTAAAAACTTCAGATATCTTTAAAGTTCAGCAAAATTTATTAATTGTTTGTTTCGTGTTCTCGCGGTGCAAGCGCCTGCGCTGCGCGTTTAGGCTCTAGTGTTTTCGTGATTTTCATAATTTAATCTGTGTAATCTGCGTAATCCTCCCCAAAGATCGGCGGACAGGTCTGTGGATAATATTTAATCTTCGGATCGCTTTGAGCTTTCAGCTTTGAGCCTTGAGCCATTTACCTTTCTCAACCGTTTGTCCAGTGTAACCAGGCTTGCACCGGTTTTTTGGGCCAACCACAGGTAGCAGGCATCATAGGTGGTTAACTGTGATCGTTTTGCAAGATCGATGACCTCTAAATGCTTTATCGCAACTGTATCAATGCCTAATCTGCCAGCCATTTTGAAGGCTGCTATGAGTTCATTTGTTTTGGATGGATGTTTTCGAATTTTTTTTAGGCAAATGCTTGCTAATTCATAGTGGATCAGTGAGGGAGCAATCAGTATGGTATCGGAAAGCGCGTTCATCACTTCCTCAGCATCCGGCTCGGCAAATACCAAAGCGCCTATGGCCGATGCATCGACAACTTTAACGGGCATCTCTGTCATCCCTCACCATATCATGTGATTCAGAAGGCGTACTCAGCCCCAGTGCTCGAATCTCACGCAAGAGCTCTGAGGGTGTCATCGTTTCATTATCTTCCACCGCTGCTTCGATAATGGCCATAAGCTCACCCTGCAACGATCGATGGTTTTTAGCTGCACGCAATTTCAGTTGCTTGGCAATTTTATCCGGAACATTTTTTATAGAAAGGTTTATAGACATCATTCTTCTCCTATTGTGCATGACGGTTCTATATTAGATCCATATTGCAACCATGTCAAGGAAATATAACCATAACCATACTTAGGGCTACCAAATCTGAAATAAGCCCCCGATGATTAGAAATTAAAAAGGCAGAGTTATTATTCTCTCTGCCTTTTTTATATTTTGAGCACTTGCCGTCCATTAGAAAAAACAAAACTCAAAAATTTTTATTCGGAAGCTAATATTTCACTGAGCCCCTTTTTCCCTGAGTTTTTAAAGTTGATAAAGAAAAATTTATAAACTTATTTACGTACCTCACTTTTATTAAGCTTAAATTTCTTTGGAACCAGCGAAATCTCTTAAAAAGCATTTAACCTGAAGAAATAATCTGCGTTAATCTGCGGTATCCTCCACAAATATTGGCGGACAGGTCTGCGGACAATATTTAATCGGAGGATCGCTTTGATCCGTTTACCTTAAGTTAGTAGTTTTCCGCCGGAGGCGGATTGAGTTTTTCCAGTTTCATCTGGAAACTGGAAAAAAAAATAATCCAAAAAATCCTGTTAATCCTGTCTTCAACAGATCCTCAAACCTCTTTACATAAGGAAGGATTCAATTCAAATTATGCGATAAATAAGATTTTTTAGATAGCCTACTTCTTAAAAAATTTCTTGCGCCCGAAAGCTGCAACACCAACTAAACCGGAACCCAAAAGGAGCAGCGTAGCCGGCTCGGGGACAGGAGAGCCATCAACACCTCTAACCGAATAGTCGTTTCTGCAAGAATCGATCCCCGCAAATTTAAGTTTTTTAATGGCAGTCGACGAAACTAAATCGATTATATATTCGCCGTTTGTTGCTGAGTAGGGCAAGTTTGTCGTGGGGGCTTCAAATGTCATCCAGTCCGTCCATCCACTGCCTGTGCAATATTTAAATTGGCCTTGTTCCTGATATGGAAAATTTCCTTCATAGAAAAGATCGGTAATATATATTTTAGATATGTACAATGCGGTCGAAAAACCAATTAATAGCTGTTGTCCTAAAGATACTTCATCATCCCCGATACCGATCCCATCGACACCGCCGCTGGGCCCCGGATTATGCGTCAAACGCCCATTTGTTGCGGTAAAAGTGATACCCAAACCGCCATAATTAACTGTTTCTGTGAATTTCCCATTAACAGCGGCAAAAGGACTATCTGCAAAATCGATCATAGGCAACGCATGAACGCTGCTTGTCCAGATCAAAATGGACAAAAGTACCGTAAAAAGAATCCCCGCTTTTTTCATTTTTGGCTCCTTTTTGATTACATGCCTCGTAAATAAGAAATTTTGCCTCTTTATCCTATTTTGCAAAACGCAAAAATCG
>WOR8_10002975_pt1 | contig 16612 bp, 12 predicted proteins | sample DeeMarSeWOR38_10_FD_19890 | JGI IMG/M metagenome (IMG submission 19890)
CCTGGGTCTCGAGCCCTGCACCATTCGCTTGGAACCTTACATCCCCACCGCCAACTTTTTCCCCACTACCTCTGCTGTCGAACTCGATCTCCATTTACACCCCAAAGCGGTGGTAAGCTGCCTGCCCGGTGTGAGTTCCTATGTGGGTGGGGATATCACCGCCGGTGTTCTGGCCTCCGGCATCAGCAACAGCCCACATGTTTCGGCTCTCATAGATATCGGCACCAATGGCGAAATCGTAATAGGCAACGATGAATGGCTGGTCTGCTGTTCTGCCTCGGCAGGGCCGGCTTTCGAAGGCAGCGGCACCAAATGCGGCATGCGAGCAACAAGAGGGGCCATTCAGAAAGTGCGCATCGAGGATGAAGAGGTACATTATGAGACTATTGGCAGTGCCAAAGTCAGAGGGATCTGTGGCTCTGGACTGGTTGACATTATTGCCGAACTCTATCGAAATAAAATTATCGATCCCAATGGCAAATTTCCCAAAGACTCTGCCAACCCCAGAGTCCGAGGGAATGAGGGCGAGATGGAATTTGTCCTGGCCAGCGGAGATGAGACGGAAACCGGAAACGGTGTAGTGGTCACCGAGAGCGACATCAGCAATCTGATAAAATCCAAAGGCGCCATCCTGGCAGCCATGCGAGTGTTGCTCGGCAGCGTTGGCATGTCATTCCTAGACCTTGAGCGCATATTTGTTGCTGGGGGCTTCGGCAACTATCTGGATGTGGAAAAGGCCATCTTCATCGGCCTCCTGCCAGATGTTCCACCTGAGCGAATTCAGTTCATTGGCAACAGTTCCCTCACAGGCTCACGAATGGCCTTACTTTCCAGACACGCTCTTGAACGCGCCAACACCCTGGCGCGGCAGATGACTTACTTTGAACTCTCCGTTGACCCCAAGTTCTACGATGAATTCGTGGCTGCCCTTTTCCTGCCCCATACGGACATGGACATGTTCCCATCGGTGAAGAAGGTGATGGGGGGCTAGTTAGCGTCCGACGATAGATCCTTCTACTGTGTGTCATTCTGAGGAGTGCAACGACGAAGAATCTCGCCTTTCCCTGGTCCGCGGTGGATTATTAGGGGAGTTTACCCTGAGTAAATCGAAGGGCTTAAAATGACATTTCCTGTTCTTTGGATGCACACTTGGCAAAACCTCCCAGAGGATCTTTTTTATAATATATAGTCAACCCTAACGTTGCATACCTACACCGGCAAAAACCGCTGCGCTCGCGCGATAGCGGGCCATCTGCGGCTGTGCTCGCCCCAGACAGGACTTCACGTACAGTGAAGTACGCCTCGACCTGTCAGAGCCTGTGCGCGGCCACATCTGGCACACTCTTGCGCGTTTTTCTTGGCACAGGCATGCAACGTTAAGGTTAACAAAACAAACATATCACACCAAGATTCCCCCGACACAACCTCCTACCCCACTATTAATCCTGATCGCAACAACCGTTAACAAAATTAACATTTGTTAACCCTGTCTTAACATTCCATTATTTCTCAAATATTTGTAATCAATACATATTTATTGATTATCTAAAATGGCATCCTTCTTGCCATTCCATAGGGGCCGCACCGGTTGAAAGGTGCTGAGAGAAAATCCACAGTAGGAGTTTTGGTAGAATTCTAGCCCGGATGTTTCATGAATTGCCGTCGCGAGACCGTGTAGATGACTGTGCCACCTGGCAACCGCAGGGGTTTGGATCCGAGGCGTACTTGAACAGTACGTCGCAGGGTCCGATACCAGAGGACGCCCGTAAGGACGATCATATGCGCGATCGCAGCCGCTGATTCGTGAAATATCCGGGCTAAAGAAAGGAAGGGACATGTTATGGGTAAGAAAGTACTTCTAACCGTTCTCACCATCATTATGGCGCTGAGCTTTGTCAGTGTTAACCTCGCAGCCCCCGAAGGAAACAAACGTAAGGGCAAATACCTTTTCCGCAAGAACTGCCGTTCATGCCACCACGAAGACGGCACTGCGGTGGATTTGAGCCCCATTAGCAAAACCCAGGCTGAGTGGGAGAAGGTTTTCTCAAATGAGTCCTATAAGAAACTAGCATGTACAGTAGACTGGGACAAGCAATCCGATCAAGACCTGCTGGACATTTACACTTACATGTACAAGCACGCTTTCGACTCACCCTCGCCACTGAAATGTAAATAACCTAACGGTCTTTCGTTGAGAGTCCGTTGCTGTCAGCAACGCTTTTAGATCGTCTTGGAGAACTACTATGCCAGCCAAACCGGATACGGCCATATCACGCCGTAGTTTTCTGAAATGGACTGGAGCTGCCACTGCAGCAACTGCGGTAGGAGCCAGAACTCCGGTTCTTCACGCCTTGGTTCCATCTGAAGAAACCACCGCCAGCGGTAAGGTGGAGCATCATTTTTCAGTCTGTGACATGTGCCTCAATAAATGTGGCCTCATTGCCAGAGTAGAAAAGGGGGTAGTTACCAAACTTGATCCTAACCCCAAGTTCCTCAAATCCAGAGGAATGCTCTGTGCCAGGGGTAATGCTGGCATCGCCCAGTTGTATGACCCAGACCGGCTCAAATATCCCCTCCTGCGTAAAGGAAAGCGGGGAGAGGGCAAGTGGCAGCGGCTACGTTGGGATCAGGCCTTGGATTATGCTGCAGAGCAACTCAGGACCATTGCCGAGCAATACACCCGCTGCGGAGTTCTTTTCTCCCCAGGCTCTGACATGCAATCCACCTTTGTCCATTGGTTTGCCGAGGTCTTTGGCTCATACAACGTAACAACCCATGAATCTGCCTGCCTGTTGAGTAGAAACCGAGCTTATCTGGACACCTTTGGCGAGGTCCCTTTCTCCGATGTGCTCCATACAAAGTACATCATCATGGCGGGGGCCAATCGCTTCGAGGCCTTAATCACACCTGACAGCATTGATTTAATGACCGCCAAGCAAAACGGCTGCAAGCTTGTGGTCCTTGATCCTCGTTATACCAAAACGGCTGGTTTGGCAGATGAGTGGTATCAAGTAAGACCAGGCACCGATATGGCCTTCTTTCTGGCTTTGATGCACGTGATCATTTCTGAAAAACTGTATAATGCTGATTATGCTGCCGAAAAGCTCTTTGGCCTTGAGCAGCTCGCCGAGCACGTAAAACAGTACTCTCCAGAATGGGCCGAGGTCGAGTGCCAAATACCAGCCCAAGATATCAGACGCATCGCCCGCGAGCTAGCAGCGGCAGCCCCTACTGCCATTGTCTATCCCGGTCGCCGCACCTCCGACTATGTCAATTCCACCCAAATTAGAAGATCAATGGCCATTCTAAACGGACTGCTGGGTAACTGGGACAGACCGGGTGGACTGCTTGCAGCAAGACAAGTGGGACTAAGTAAGCCCGAACTTCCCGAAGCACCGTGGTATGAGGACAACCCGGAAGACCGGTTGGATATGGGCAGGGCTCACATGATGTTCGAGGAAGAAGGCTCCTTCAAACACATGCGAGATGCCATCATCGAGGCAAAACCCTATCCGATAAAAGGTTGGTTGGTCTATAAACACAATCCTTTACAGTCTGAAGCCAATCGACAGAGAACCCTGGAAATGATGGTCAAGTTGGATTTCATTCTTACCGTGGATATCGCCATGAGCGACACGGCTTGGATGTCGGATTTGGTCCTGCCCGCTCCCAGTTATCTGGAAAGGCAAGATCCAGCAACTGGCCTCCAGGGTTCATCTGCCTGTGCTTGTGTGGTTACCCGAAATCCCGTGGTACCCACCTTATTCGAGTCCAAACCAGTATTCTGGATTCTCAAAGAACTCGCCAACCGGTTGGAATTAGGCGAGCACTTCGATTTCACCATGGAGGACTATCGCAAACAGCAGTTGAAAAATTTACCTGACGGAGAGCGGGCCCTTAGGGAAGATGGTGTTTATTACAATCCCAGCAAACTCTATGGCGTTTACGAAGGTCGGGTCTATAAAACCAAGTCCAAACGGATTGAACTCTACAATGAACGTTATGCAGAGATGGGCGTGGATCCCATGCCGGTTTATCGGTCTCCCAGAGAGGTTCCAGCGGGACGATTCCGCTTGGTGGTTGGACGCAACGCCTATTTCACCCACTGCACCACCCAGAATAATGGTTTGCTCCACGAATTCATGCCGGAAAACACTCTCTGGATAAACCCCAAATCAGCTTCAGCACTGGGAATTCAAGATGGTGATCTGGTGGAAGTTATCAGCGCTGCAGGTAAGGGTGAGCTCAAGGCCGAGTTTAAGAGTGGCATTCGTGAGGACACTGTGTATATGGCTAGCGGCTTTGGTGTTCTTTCAAAGGGCTTGACCAATATCTACGGCAAGGGTGCCTGCATTGCCGAAGTGCTCGAAGATTACTCGGATGAGCTTTCCGGGAATATGGCTATGCATGAGACCTTTGTCCAGGTTACCAGGAAGGTCGCATAATGAAAAGACAATTGGCAATGGTGATAGATTCCGCCTCTTGCATAGATTGCAAGGCTTGTATGACCGCCTGCAAGGTTGAAAACAAGGTGCCTCCGGGAAACTGGCGCAACTGGATCAAAGAGCAGGATCCTGATTTGGAACATCTCAATAATTTGGAACCCATGCATTTTCAGCCGGGCAACTGCATGCATTGTGACAATCCCACCTGTGTGCAGGCCTGCCCCACTAGCGCTACCTACAAAGACAACAAAGACGGCACCATTAAAGTAAACAAGAAGCTCTGCATCGGTTGTGGAAGCTGCATCCCCGCCTGTCCTTATGGTGCTAGATATCGCCATCCAGAAGATAAAGTTGTGGACAAATGTGACTTTTGTGAGCGCAGACGTGCCCGGGGGGAACTGCCGGCATGCGTAACGACTTGTCCCACAAAAGCTCGAACCTTCGGAGACTTGAAAGACTCCAACAGTGAAGTTGCCCGTCTCCTCAAGAGTGACAACATCGTCAGGGTAGTTAATCGGGAAACAGACACCCAGCCCAACATCTATTATCTGTCAATGACGGCTCCCACTGACTGGCCGGTGAAGGCCGAGACACCTTCGGCTATTCGGTTGTGGAAGGCCATTAACCCCTTTGTCTGGGGCTTCGTCGGGCTCAATGTGCTGGGTGTTTTGGCCATGCTTGGCAAGCAGTTACTGATCAAAGAGGAACCCCTCGAGGTTGAGCACAGATAAAGAGAGGATGTCCATGAAGAGCAAAATGATTAAACGTCATAGCAAGGTCACCATTTTCATGCATTGGTTTAATGCCTTCTGCTGGTTCTTTCTGCTTGCTACTGGACTGGGCTTAATCAAGAACGAGGATCTCCAACTCATGGGGGGTTGGTGGTCCAACTTGATGTACTCCATTTTCGGTGGTGGAGAAACCTTACTTCTGGTTCATGAAATCTGCGGTCTCACCTGGCTGGTAGTTTTTATTGTTTATATGATTTTCGGATCGAGGAAATACATCATCCCCTTTTTGAAGCAGGTCTCTACCTACTCCCTTAGCGCCGACTTGAAATGGCTCATCAAGAAAAACATTCAGATGACCCTGGGAAACAAGTGGCTCAAGCGGCTGGGCTTCACTCAGGATATCCCGGACCAGGGGTTTTATAACGTCGGCCAGAAGCTTTTTGCAGTTGCTTCAGTCCTCGGCGGAATAATGATCGCTGCTACCGGGCTTATCATGTTCCTCTCGAACATTTTTCTGCAAAATACGGCAATCGTGCAGTGGGCCATCGTCATCCATTTTATCGCCGCTGGTGTCGTCACCGGCGGTTTGCTGATTCATATCTACATGGCGGCAATCTCTCCGGATGAGCGTCCCGCTTTCTTTTCCATGTTTACCGGCAGTGTGCCGGAAGACTACGCCGAGCACCATCACAAACTCTGGTATGACGAGATAAAGACCGCAGAGCGCAAAGGGCAAAGTGCATAGCGTTATGGTTTCGCGTTGGAGGTTTGAGGCAGAAAAAGGAGAATATCCTTGGATTTTTTGGCTAAACGTCTTTTCAACATTACTTTTTCTGTCATTTTCCTCTTGCTCTCCACCGTACCCATCTTTGGCGAGGAGCAGCCACTCTGGTGGGAGCAGGCAGAGGCCGAGGCCAAAAGGGAAGGCTACGACCTTATTACCCTCGATAAACTTGAGTCTCTTTATCAATCCGACAAGGATTTCATAATCCTAGATGTGCGGCCCGATTATGAGTACAAGCGAGCTCATCTTCCCAGGGCTGCCAATCTGGAATTTCACTTGGGCGAGAGACTCACCTTTGATCCCGCCAAGAGAAAGGAGTTCGAGGAACTTCTTGGCTCGGACAAGGATCGTACCATTGTGATCTACTGTCGAAGTTTCAGGTGACTGCGCAGCAGTATCGCTTCTCGCTGGGCCGTGCGCCTTGGCTACAACAGAGTTCATCGATTACCTCACGGCTATTTTGGTTGGCGGGATGCCAATAATCTGGGAGGGGGTGACCAAGAAGAGCTTTCCCGGTTAAGCGTGGGCGACTATTTTCCCACCTGCCACCTGGTCCTCCTCAGCTATAGCCGAGACAAAAAATATTTGCAGATTCAGCACGATGAAAGAACCATTTCTCTGGAAGACATCCAGAGTAAATACATCTTCATCGAGCTTTACAACGAATACTGTTATCAATGCCTCAAGGAGGTGAAGGAATACAAAGCTCTGTATGCTATGTTGGCGAAAGATAGCTCCCTCCAAAACAAAGTCAAGATGGTGGGAATTGGTGTGGGGAGCAAGAAGAGGCAGGTGGCAAAATTTCGCAAGCAACAGGCGATCGATTTTCCCCTTTTTGCCGACGAGAAATCGGGGATTTTTGCCTGCCTGGGGAAGCCAGATCTCCCCACTTCCTATCTGGTGCAGAGAAATCCCAACGGCGGCAGAAAGATCATTCTCGTTCAATCAGGCCATATCAGGAGCAGGAAGGAGCTCATGGAGAAGGTCAGATCTCTGGTGAGAGGTAAGGCAGACTAGCCTTCATTACGGCCTGTGGAAATATACAACAAAAGCAGAATGGAGGTAGAAGAGAATGAAAACCAAAAGGGTCTTAATGTTTACTATTGTTGCCCTTATGGCGGCAACAATGAGCCTTGGCTGGACCGTCCCGGTAAAGGCTAGCGAATCTGTCGAGGAAGATAGAAGTTGGAGGTATCACGACATTGTCAGCCTCGATTTTGTCATGGAGCATGTCAAAATACCAAGGTCTGATGATGTGATGATTATTGACGCGCGGCCCTATAAACCTAAATATATCAAAGGCCACATTCCCACCGCTGTCAGCATTCCTTTCAGCCAGTTTGACAAATACATCGATCAACTGCCTGAGAACAAGGATACACTTCTTATTTTCTATTGCGGTGGCCAGAAGTGTAAGCTGAGCCACAAAGCTGCCTGGAAGGCAGAAAAACTCGGATACAAGAATGTCAAGGTTTTTGCTGATGGTTTTCCTGGATGGATGAAAGGTCGAGGAAACTATGCCGCTGTTTCAGCAGAATATGTAGCTGAACAAATGGACACCAACAAGGCGGTCATCATTGACTCCCGGCCCTTTCGGCCAAAATACCTCAAGGGTCACATCCCCACTGCCATGAGCATCCCTGACAGTCAATTTAAGGAACTCGAGGGCAAACTTCCTCTGGACGTGAACACCCCGCTGATCTTCTATTGTGGCGGCTTCAAGTGCCCTCTTAGCCACAAGTCCGCTAAGAAAGCCATCCGCATGGGCTACACCAATGTTAAGGTTTTTGCGGCAGGATACCCGTCCTGGAAAAAATATGCTGGTGGAACCCAGGCTGTCCAGATTCAAGCAGGCAAGGAAGAAGGAAGTATTGACATTACCACCTTCAAGAAAATTTTGAAGGAAAATCCAGACAGTATTCTCTTGGTTGATGCCCGTAGCCCTGAAGAGTATAAGGCAGGAACCTTCAAGACAGCGCTTAATATCCCTACGGATAAGCTGGAGAAGAACATAAAATCTTTGCCCTCAGATAAACCTATTGTTTTTGTCTGCAACACCGGGGCCTTGAGCGGTGAAGCCTATTATATGGTAAAGGACCTGAGACCGGACATCAAAGATGTCTATTACCTGGAAGCTGAAGTTACCTACAATAAAGACGGGTCCCAGACAATCAAGAAGACCCCATAATTTTCCTGAAGGTTCCTCTTTTTCTCAATTTAGCCCATACCCCTTTATAATACCCTCCCCCTTGACGGGGGAGGGTTAGGGTGGGGGTGAAATAATAGTTGTATTTTCAGCTATTTCATATTCCCCCAAGCCGTTTATCCCCTCCCGCCAGGGGAGGGGTAAGTAGTTGCCTGACAGAGGTGATGGGGCTTTTTATCCAAGGGGAGAGGACTCTCTCCCAGGACACCCGCAGATTCTTGAAAAAGCCCAGGTCTCGCAATCATCGTCATACCGGACGAAGCGCAGCTGAGATCCGGTATCCAGCAATCTTAGCCCGGATATCCACCTCTGGCGGATTCCGGAATGACGAGGGCGGTTATTTTACTGAGATGTTGAGCTTTTCGGCAAACGAATAGCATGATGTCAGTTTGAGGCTCCAAATTCGCTGCCTATGAAACTCAGGATTTCAACCACAATTGCTGCCATGAGGGGATAGTATCGGCACTCTTCTTCGGAGGCTAATTTTTGAGATAGCTCGGAAACCCAGGGAAATAATGTGTCGGAGGCAAATTCTGCTGCCTCGGCAACAATAGAATGATCTCCTTTACGCCATCCCTTGTCCAGCAGAAAATAGAGATACTCCAATTCTATGGAAAGATGATCGGGTGGCTCCTGGATAGTATCGGCAACAGACAGACCTTTGGCCTCGAAGCGTTCTTTCATTTCTGTAGCAGCTCTGCCCATCAACGATGCGTCCTCAAATTCGTAGCAGGACTCGTAAAGCGGAGCCGTAATACCGCCTTTAGCGCTTATAAAGAGCCGGACATAGCCCTCTTCTAAGTGCTGGTACAAGGAGTCTCCATCTGGAAAGCTTCTAAGAATGGAACCGATCTCGTGCAAACCGTCGCCGGCTTCGGTCTTCAGCACCGATGTCAGAGAGCCCAGCTGATGCAGATAGTTTTCCTGCACCATCTCGGTGCATGCCTCGGGGCTGGGCCCCCAGAATATCTGTCCCATTATTTTCAGAGCGTCTAGTAATATGCTTTGTTCAGGAGTCATGGACTTGCACCTATTTGTTAAATGTTGTAGGTACTCGTACGACTGAACTCTCACCAATATAGGATTCACCAGGAGCAAAGGCAAGGATTTAGCTAGTGTCCATCCGGAAACTACTTCATGTCATACGCAACATTGGGGTCAAATCTTTATTCTTGACATTTACAACTAAATACTCCGGCGGGCGCACGGATTGCTGACAAAGCGAGGGCAAATGTCAAGAATAAAGATTTGACCCCATATTAGAAGAAAGGAGATAGCGAACATGCGAGTTGTGGCTTTCAACTGCAGTCCGAGGAAGAAGGGAAACACGGCAACGATGATTCATGTGGTGCTCGAGGAACTGGAAAACGAAAGAATTTCAACGGAGATGGTGCAGGTTGGCAAGAAAAAGATCAGGGGCTGCATCGCCTGCTACCTATGTCTGGAGAATAAAGACTCCAGGTGCCACGCCGGCAAGGAAGGTGACATTCTCAACGACTGTCTGGCAAAGATGATCGAGGCCGATGGTATCATTATTGGTTCCCCCACCTATTTCAGCAACATCTCCACCGAGGCTAAGGCCCTCATCGACCGGGCCGGATTGGTGAGCAGGGTCAATGGCGATTTGCTCAAACGGAAAGCGGGAGCAGCCGTGATCGCCGCCCGACGCGGAGGCGCGGTGCCGGCCTTCTCAGCGGTGAATTACTTCTTTCTCATTGGTCAGATGATTGTTCCGGGCTCGACGTATTGGAACTTCGGCTATGGCTTGGATCCAGGCGAGGTTGAAAAAGACGAGGAGGGCATCAAGACCATGAAGGATCTTGGGGTCAACATGGCCTGGTTGTTAAAAAAATTACAGGATTAATAAGTTTGGGGTCAAATCTTTATCCTTGACATTTAAAGCGCCATGCACTGGCGGATGTGCTTCATTGGTGACAAAATTAGGTTAAATGTCAAGGATAAAGATTTGACCCCATAATGGCATGACCTCGGTGCTTCTAATTAGTGCTTGACTCACCAAATTTCCCTTTGTTACTGTTTTTTCATACTATGTTCTTGTACAGTCAAGATCTCAATTCCGCGATTCTCTGCAGTGCCGGCTCTAGTAGCAAATGTCCGGCGATTGCCTTTTTCCAACCGCCATTGGGAGGCTTAAGCTGTATGAATCACAACAAAAAATTTGCCGCCTTTCTCGTTAGTCTTGCCACTGTGTTTGTATGTGCCAGTCAGGTTTTTGTCTGCGCACAAGAACCGGCGAAAGTGGCCATCCTGCCTATGAAAATCCACGCACCCGAGAAAATGGAATACCTCGAGTCCGGACTTATGGATATGCTCGCATCTCGTATCGGTGGGAAACAGAATGTTCAGGTTTTAGACAGAAGGCACGTGGCAAAGACCTTTAAGAAATTCAAAAAGGACCTGAACGAAACAACGGCCAGATCTCTGGCTGAAGATTTGGGTGCAGATTATATTGTCTCTGGCAGCGTCACGTTCTTTGGAACGGGTGGGAGCATTGATTTTAAAGTTTTTCGTGGTGATGCGGCCAAGCCACCCGTAGCCGTCTACAGCCTGATAGGAGATATGAATAATCTTCTCCCCAAGTTCAGCCAAGTTGTGGATGAAATGAACGCAAAGGCTTTTGATCCAGGGTCCCGCCACATCGCTGCTGTGCCAGGACCACAGGCTCAACAGCCTCAAGCAACACAGGCTGCTCCACTCCCTGCGCCCAAACAGGCCGCAGCGGTACCACAGGCCCAAGAGCCTCAAGCAGCGTCAGCTCCTGTTCACACAGAAACCACTCCCACCGGGCCCAAGATGGCGAGTATCAAACAAGAACTGGTCCAGGAAAGGCCTGCGCTTTCTGACACAAGCCAGCCCGCAAGGTCAGCAACCCCAGTGGCGCCACAACCACCCCCGTGGAAAAGTCAAACACTGAAACATGCGCTGGTGAGCATTGCCGTGGGAGATTTGCTGGGAGACCAGGCCAATAAATTGGTAGCTATCAGTAACAAGGATTTGCTTGTCTATCGATATTCCGAGGGGAGGCTCCGGCAAATGGCTGAAATTCCTGCGGGCAAAAAGGACCGTTTTATTTGGGTATCCGTAGGTGATATCAACCAAAACGGCCGCGACGAGATCTTTGTCACCAACCAGAAAAAGCTAAGTGGTACTCAGATAAAACATTCTTCTTTTGTGCTGGAGTGGGATGGCAGCCAATTCGCCACCCTGGCTGGAGATGTGGAATATTATTTAAGAGCTGTGGGAATTCCAGGTGAACCCGTAAGGCTGCTGGGACAAAAAAGCGCAGATGATGGCACCTTTTTGCCTGAGATCTACAACTTGGTCTGGAAAAACAGTACCCTCATTGCCGAAGGCAGGCTATCTACCCCAGAGTCTGCAGATGTTTTTAACGCGGCAATGGGAGACATTATCGGTCAGGGTCAAACTGAGACCATAATGATCACCAAGAATGGATATCTATCTCTGATGGACATAAATGGTCATTCTATCTGGAAAAGCTACGACCATTTCGGCAGCACCGAAAATTACCTTGAACTCCCCTTGGCCGCAAAAGATATAGTTCAGCCGATGGATGATATAGAGAATGATGGCTACCGCTTCGCTCCTACCCAGATCGATGACCCCAACGTCAAGAGGCGCCAACTTTCCTCCCCAATTTTGTTGAGGGATCTTAACCGTGACGGCAAGTTGGAAATTGTCGTTGCCCACAATCTCCCAACCTTGGCCCAGCTCGGCGGAAGCAGACACTACAGCAAGGGAGAAATTCTTTCACTGAGCTGGGGCGGCAACGGCATGGTGGAGAACTGGAAAACTGATGAAATCGAAGGCGTGATAACGAGCTTGCAGATAGGTGATATCAATGGAGACGGGATGGAGGAGCTGATCGTCTCTACCATCAAGTCCGGCGGCATCAGCAGCTTATGGAGGACCAACAAGACTGTGATCCAGAGCTATCCTCTGAGACCAAGATAATGGTAGCATTTGATTCTGGAAGGTTCGGGACGACCTCCCGGTCGTCCCGACATTAAAAGATCAGATATCAACGGGACAATCTAGAAAGCGTAGAACATTGAGACCGTATAACGCTGCCCTTTATCCCTGAAATTGTTACCCCCAGCATCCTCACGATTGGCCTGCAAATGCATAAATTCAGCGCCCACTTTGATAGCTTCCGTTAAGCTGTACCAGCTATTGACGAACAAGGTCCTGTTTTCCTTAAACTTGCGGTTGAGATTCCCAGTTTGCCTCTCATATTGACTGTCATCGGGGTTGTCCATACCAAATCCGGCGGTAACGCTCCATTCAGGCATGATCTTGTAAGTAGCATCGATCCAGCCACCCCAGGCTTCCCATTCGTCGAACGAAGTGGCGGCAGTAGTATCTGTGTCTTCGATATCCAGGTTATAGCGGAGGAAATGGGAACCAATGCCTTCGCCGTACCAGATTTCGCCTTTGAGCAATACGGGCCCCAAGTTGAATAATGCCTCCCCGCCGACAAGCCAGCGGTCAATATCATCATCACTGCCCGTGCTGTTTTTAACCTCATCGGCCTGATAACCACCATCCACCGCCACCATATGCTTGCCGTCGAAGGCTTCAAAGCTGTAAGCCACCCGGCCCATGACCCATGGCATCCTGGTCTCGCTCGCGGTGTCCGTCCTGCGGTGCAGCATGGCACCAGCCAGCAACTCCAAACCCTCAAGTTTCTGGCGCAGGGTGACCTGCGGCACCCGCCACCACAGATTACCGGAGGCGCTAAGGATGCCGAAGTCGATTGTTGAAGGATTCGTCGAGAGTATCGGAATCCAGTCCTGGCCGGCCCTGAGGCTGGTACCCGAGCCGTTGTTGGCCAGATCAATGTAGCCGAGACGCATGCGGGGGATAAGGTTGTTTCCATTATTGTCCCCATAAAAATCCATCTCAACCACCGCCTTGCCCACCCAGGCATCGGCACTGTGCGAGGCGGAAAAGCCAAGGCGCGTGTCCCTGGGGTTGAAATTCGTGGAGCTATTTGACGCGTTTGCAGTTGCCTGACTGTCGGCAGGAGCGCCGAGAAAGTCATTGTAATTTACAAACTGAGCCGTGTCGTAGTGGATATCAAATTTCACCCGACCCCAAATTTTTAGGTTGTACTTGGAAGTCACGGGTTCCTCGGCTGCCACCAGAGCCGGCACTGCCATACACAGGCAAAGCACAACAACCAAAAACTTAATGACCAATCTCATGATTTTCTCCTTTCTCTCTTTCCTCTGCGTTAAAGGTAACTTCCACTAAAAATATTTCTCACCTCCTTTCCAAGCTCGCCCCGCCGCCCACCACGGCAGTGGAAGCACTTTTGTGTCTGTCTATCCCCATAAAAGGCATGGCATTGCTGACGCTTTGAAATACTCGTTATGAACCATTGAGCGAAAACAGGTGTGGAGTAGGTAGATCTGGCTTCTGGAATCCTGAGGGGCTAGATTATTGCTAGGATCTGGGTCGCACCTTTCAGATGCAGGTCCCGTAAAGTTTTTCGTCTGCTTCTGACAACCGCTCATGAAACGTCCAGTAAGCTTCTTTGCCGGAACATGAGAGCGAGAAGAGTAGGTAGGATGATCTACAGTGTTCGAAATTGGTTAATCTAATAAAAATAATTGTAACTCCATCTTTTTGAAAAAATCAAGAAAAACCTCCACTAATCGCTTGGGCTATTTTCACTTCGTCAAACTCCATCTCCGCCGGCGCCACCTAGAGAATACACGTGTATTCTTTGCCCATATCTTGAACTTTGCCCACCTCAATCTGGCTAGCGGCGCAAATTACTAAAGGAGGCAAGAGGATGGTGTTATTCACATTTTTAGATTTTTTCTATGAAATCGACAGGGTTGTAGGCAGCACATGGGGTTGAGAAAGTTTTCGGAGGAACATTTCTTTGATTTTGTGATCAGACTTGTAAGTGGTAAAGCCCATCCTTGCTTCACCACAACCATGGTTATGTCGTGGTGAAAAGTAAGATAAGAGCCCTTTGCCGAACCACAAGCGACGTATTCAGAGGTGTTTATTATCTGGTACAACTGTGCTATGAAACCATCTATTTGCAAATCTGTGACGAATTCATTGAACCATGGTTTTGACGATTTCCATGTTTATCCAGGCAAGTAGGAAGATGTGAGCACATGAAACATCATCCCCAAAATAACGGGCACAATGTTACTCTCGCGGGTGAGAATTTTGCTTGGAAGCTCAAAGTGGCCACAGAAGCGGATGTGGATCCAGCTGTCAAAGCACTCAGTGATCATATGAATGATCGGCAACGAGCTGTCTTTAGAGATAAATTACAGCGCTACGTACGCAAATCAGATCGGGAGCTCATTGTGGCCGTCCGCGGGGGGCAGACGTTAGGTCTGGTCTGTGTAATCGATCAGGCTCAATTTCCCCCCTCATTCACCGAACAGCAAGCGAGCCATTTACGAAACTTCGCCTCCGGCACCCAGCTTCTGGTGCATCCGTTCTTACGCCGGCGGGGTATTGGCGGCAGTCTTCTCACTCAAGCTGAGGCTTGGGCCCGCACGCGAGGCTTGGCGGGATTCTGGATCATAACCCATCGTATGGCCGACTGGTACGAGACAAATTTCGGCTATCAACAAATCGCCCGGATTGAGTTGAAAAAGGAAGCAAAAGCTGTCATGGCCAAGAAATTTGACTGATCTAGACCCCCGAAAAAATCCTCCTACTGAGACTACCCGACAACATCATTCTGAGGCGTGAGCCGAAGAATCTCTAACGTGTAAGTGCCTGAGAAGATGAGATTCTTCGCGAAGTCTATCCCTTCAACAGGCTCAGGGTAGGCTCTGAGCTTGCCGAAGGACTCAGAATGACATGAGCGGACAGTCAGTGGGTTGCCGGACAGTCTCACTACCTGTCTTCAGCCGTTCTTCCTTGATTTTTTCTGAAAGTTCCCGGATAAAGTAGAAAAGATTAGGAGCCTTCAGTCCCATGGTTGAGGAGAAGTCCAAACTGCTGGTCATTGACGACGATGAGTCCATACTCAGAGTCTTAACCGTTACTCTGCGGGATGCCGGCTATCAGGTGTTTACCGCAGAAGATGGGGAAACCGGCCTAAAGATCTTTGCCGAGGAGGGGCCCGAAATTGTCCTCTGCGATCTTCGCATGCCGGGCATGGATGGCATCTCCGTGCTCAAAGAGATCAAAGCCAGAGATCCGGACAAAGAGGTCATAGTTATCAGCGCCTATGCCGATATGGAGTTGGCAGTCAAGGCCCTCCAACTCAAAGCTTCTGATTTTATTACAAAACCCATAAGTACTACGGCTCTGGAAGTAGCCCTGCAAAGGGCCGAGGAGAGGCTGGATTTGACCCGGGAACTCCGTGAATATACGGAGTTGATTGAAAAGCGGTGGTTGGACACAGCAGAAGAGCTAGCCAAGACGTACCATTTTCAAAAAAATCTTATCGAGAGCTCCATCGACGCTATCATTGGTTGTGATCCCCAGGGTAAGGTGATTATTTTCAATAAGGCCTCCGAGGCAATTTTAGGCTATCGCAAGGAGACGGTGCTGGGAAAGCTGACTATTGATCACTTTTTTCCACCGGGGAAGTACGCTGAATTGAAAGACAACATCTACAGCAGCGACTATGGCGGCAAAAACCGACTCACCTTGTATGAAACAAGCCTCGTCGCTATATCGGGTCAGCTAATCCCGGCCCAGTTTTCCGGGGCCGTTTTGCACGAAGGTGAAGAAGAGATTGGTTCTGTCGCCTTTTTCCGCGATCTCCGGCAGATTCGCCGCCTCGAGCAACAGTTCGCTGATCAGGCCAGATTGCTCCATCAAGACAAGATGATCTCTTTGGGAAGGTTGGCGGCCAGCGTTGTGCACGAGATCAATAATCCCCTGGCCGGTGTCCTGAACTACGCCCGCCTTATGCTCAAGATTTTGAAAAGGGGACCGGTAACGGAAGAGTACCGGGAGAAATTTTCCAACTATTTAAACCTTATGGAAAATGAGACCGACCGCTGCTCCAAGATTGTTTCCAACTTGCTGGCATTTTCCCGGAAGTCGGAACTGGATTTCAGTGACGTACCCATAAATGAGTTGGTTGAAAAATGCTTGATGCTCAGTGGACACAAGCTCAAGCTTGCCAGCATAACAACAGAGAGACACTTGCAAGAAGGGCTTCCCCGTGTCAGAGGCGATCACAACCAGTTACAGCAGTGTGTCATCAACCTGATCTTCAACGCCATAGATGCCATGCCCAAAGGAGGAGAATTGATAGTCTCCACTTCTTATAATCCTAGCGACCGTAACCTTACCATTCGAGTGAGTGACACCGGCTGTGGTATCGACAAGAATGATCTACCCCGCATTTTTGAACCATTTTTTACCACCAAGAGCGAAGGGCAGGGACTTGGTCTCGGTTTGTCTATGG
>WOR8_10002978_pt1 | contig 16609 bp, 13 predicted proteins | sample DeeMarSeWOR38_10_FD_19890 | JGI IMG/M metagenome (IMG submission 19890)
AAAAGGCAAAACGCTTATCGGGAAATTCTAAATTAACGGTCGAAGATTTAAACCAGGATCCGGATGTACTGGACACGTGGGCTTCCTCATGGTTATGGCCGATCGAGGTATTCAACGGGTTCGATGATCCGTTTTTCGATCCGGGGAATGGGAAGATAAATAAGGAAAAGAACACGGATCTCAATTATTTCTATCCGACAAAAGTGCTTGTAACTGCTCCGGAAATCATATTTTTCTGGGTTGCCCGAATGATCATTGCCGGTTATGAATACCTGGACGATAAACCTTTTGAAGATGTATACTTTACGGGTATTGTCCGGGATAAAAAACGCCGGAAAATGTCTAAATCGCTCGGTAATTCCCCCGAGCCGCTCGAACTGATTAAAGAATATGGAGCCGACGGGGTAAGAACAGGTATGTTATTCAGTTCTCCGGCAGGCAATGACCTTCTTTTCGATATAAGACTCTGCGAACAGGGAAGGAATTTTGCAAATAAAATATGGAATGCCTTCCGTTTGATTAAAGGGTGGCAGGTAGATGACCAGTTAACCTCAGGCGATCACTTAGTGACCGTGAAATGGTTCAAATCAAAACTCAATTATACGCTGGGTATAGTTGAAGACCATTTTTCAAAGTACCGTATTTCCGATGCGCTTATAGCCATTTATAAATTAATATGGGATGATTTCTGCTCCTGGTATCTTGAAATGATCAAACCGTCGTTCGGTCAGCCTATCGATCGAAAAACCTGGGATGCCACTTTTGATTTTCTGGATAATCTTATGCGCCTGCTTCATCCTTTTATGCCTTTCATTACGGAGGAGATTTATCGAAATATAAAGGAAAGGGCGGATGATGATTATGTGATACACGCAAAATGGCCTGAAAAAGGCGACTACAACATGGTTCTGATCGAGGAAGCGGAAGAAACTTTCAGTATCATTACCAATATCAGGAATATCCGTAATACACAGGGAATTCCCAATAGGAAGGATTTAAGATTACAAATTAAAACAGCCAATACGGATCGTTTTATTAATTTCACTCACTCCCTGAAAAAGATGGCTAACCTCAGCGGAATTTCATTTGTGGATCATCAGGTACCCGGTGCGTTACATTTTATCATAAAAAACGATGAATTTTTCATTCCAACTGATGGTGAGATCGATCAGACCCGGCAGATCATCGAACTGGAAAAAGAACTCGAGTACACCAAAGGTTTTCTTTTGACCGTAATGAAAAAGCTGAACAATAAGAATTTTGTCGATAACGCGCCTGAAAATGTAGTTTCGATAGAACGAAAGAAAAAAGTGGATGCGGAAGCGAAGATCCTGAAGCTCGAAGAAAGTCTGAAAAACTTAAAAAATAGTTAATATGACTTTTGGATTTTTTTATTATATTTGACTGTGATCCAGCAAATTGCGGACTGATGGACGCCAAATTATTTACCTTAGATAAAAATTATCTTCTCAAGGAAGCCCAGCTTCAACTTAAAAACCTTCTGCTCAATGAACTGGTCTTCAAAGTCCGCAGAACTTATTTGAAGGAGTATAATCCCTTGGGTCTTATGGATGAGGTGATTGATAAGATTCAGAATAATGCAAATCCCAGGTTAAATTGCCTGATTAACTTCTACTTTGAACTGGCAGGGATCTATCGTTTCAAATATGGTGAAAACCAGCTTGAGTTTCTTTTTGACGGCACGCCACATATCGAAAAGTATAAAAAAGATTGGCACCGTCAGTTCCGGAAATGGGGTAACCTTTTTTGTCAGCAGAAGCATTTTTTGAGGGCGATCCTGGAAGGAACCGTAATAAATCCGGATCCGAATACCGATCACCTCATCGAACTTCGTTTAAAACACTTCCTTGAACAGAATTTTGGGCTTCGGATCTATAAATACCGGGGGATTCGCAGGATTCAGGTGGCTTAGCTAATCGATGATATAATCCGATAATTAACAATGGAGGATTAAATGTTGGAAATTTTGGATATCAGCCAAATCTTTTAAAAATCCACAACACACCTTTCTCATCCCGAAAACCGATAATGCCGTATTTTGCAGAATAATATATTTCCATTCGGTTATCATCATCTTCAGAAGGTTTAAAGTAGGTAACATCAGGATAGGTTTCTCCATTCAATTCAAATTGTTCTTCATAAATATACTCGGGATTAAAACTTTCGTATACATATCCCCTTTTTATGTAATAGGACAAAACAAGGAAATAATAGTTTCCAAAATCGGTTATTTTAGGGACCGTAATATACAACCGGTCACGATCATTCCCCATCTTATCTTCGTCCCTGGTATCAATGATAAGCATTATTCTAAATTCCAAACCGAGGGAATCATTTGTTAAGATGGCCGTGGCTTCTTCATTTGAAGAACAGAATAGTATACTTTTATCTACATTATTATCGCATATTTCACTCCATTGTGTAGCATACTGTCCTGCAAAAGCTGTTTTTTGGAAGGTTATTTCGTCCCCTTTTTCATTTTCAAACGTCACAGATACTATCAATGAACACATGTATTTTGATTGCTGTTTTGTCTCAGGTAACAAGAAATAATTCCCGAGATTGATATAATCACAAATAAATGAAGGATTATAACTAATGGATGAATCGCAAGATGAAAATTCTTTTATTTCGTATTCTGACGGGATGCAGTTAACCAACAGTTCATTCCAATCGACCGGATCATCCCCTGTAATTTCACCGCAACTAATAACCAGGGTAATAATCACTATTAAAACTAAAAATTTCACCATCTCAGAAACATCAGGGAGTGCTTGGATTAACGATTATATACAGGGATTCAATATAGCTATTTTTTATTCATTATGCTACCCACTTATCTCTCAATTCTCTTCTACAGGCTTGCAAGTATTATTTTTGATCAAAACTTATATTTAAATCCTATATTCAAATTCTGGGATTCAAAATAATTCTCATATAAAATAGTAAAACTTTCTTCATCAATTTCCTGTCTGATACCAAATCGGTTAAAAATATCATTGAATGAGAAAATGAGTTCACCTTTCTCATCAAACAGGAGTCTCTTAATCCCCAGATCGAAGGATGATCTTGATAATTGCCTGCCCTGTGGGATATTTTTCGGTGCATAATAAACGAATGTAAATTGCAATTCCGTTTTCGGAGCTATCTCAATGAGGTTATTGAGTTTTATATCCCAGGTAACATCTTCTGTTTGTGGAATACGAAATGGCCTTTCATAAGGGAAAAGGAGAGCTCCTTCATAAGCTCTGATTATATTTTTATACCAGTTAAAACTGGATGAAAGTTTCCAGAATTCACCCATATTTTGTGAAAAGATTATTTCTGTTCCGGAATTTCTCGCCTTCCCTACATTCTGGTAAATTTTATTGATTATGTTGTATTCTGTACTGCTTGAATCTATGCTGTAGATACGGGTAAAGGGATCGTCGATCAAACGATAGTAGCCGGAAATCAAAATCGATCCTGTATTCCAGGAATTCTTATAGCCCAATTCGAAAGTTTGGGTGAATTGGGGTCTTAAATAAGGATTCCCGACTTTTAATAATTCAGGATCGTCGTATTTGGGGAACACCCTCAATTCAGGTTCCCCCGGCCGGTCCACTCTTCGGTTATAAAAAGCCGAAATACGATTCAATTCATTGATTTTATAGGTAAAACGGATAGTTGGATAGATCCTGAAATAATCATAGGCATCATTCCGGTCATAATAAATATTGTCAGGATCGAGGTTATAAAATACATTGACATATTCGGCCCTTATTCCTGCTTCAATATCGTATTTTTTTCTTTCATGGACGTAATTGAAATATCCGTTATAGATATTTTCTCCCCATTTCGACCATTCTCCAAGTCCGGGATAAATAACGGATTGTTCCCCCTGACCGATCGTATAGGTGATGGGAATCCACCGGAATTGTAGCTTAAGTCCGGCTTCCAGGCGCCCATTACGCAATGGTTTAATATAATCGACCAGAATGGGGATCGTATGTTCCGTTGCAATGATATGCGTTGTATCGTAGGATTGCCTGATATACGAACTATCCTTCAGGAAATACTTTTCATCTTCCCAGCCACGTGTATATTGAAAACTTGCACTAAGTTCATGGCCTGGTTCAATAAAAAGATGTTTAAAATCAGTACGATAGTTCATAAAACCTGTGACTTCGGATTCCGACCAGGACCAGAACCGGTAGCGTTCCATTGAATTTACATAGATAAAGGGTACCTGTGCCGTATCCACATGACTTTCATAGTCTAAAACGGCAGAAAAAGTAAGGGTATTTCGTTGATCAATATACCAGTCTAAGCCTCCATTTACAATGTATTGAGTTTGGCGACGATTTTCAGGAACCTGCGATTCGGTGATGGTTCCATCTTTATAGTACCTGGTAGTAAATTCATTATTGGGCAAGTGTTTGCGGAAAAAAATTTCCGATTGTAAAAACGCGTTCAGATTTGGGGTACGATAATTCAGGTTTAAACTTGGAATATATCTCGAATTCATGGAATAACTCCCCAGGTCGGTGGGTAAATCTTCTTTTCGTTTGTTAATTTGTCCCAATCCATAGGTAAAACCCAGTTCTCCATTAAATCCGATTTCTTTTTCCTTTTTGTATATTATATTGATGATCCCTGCCATTCCTGATGCATCATATTTTGCCGAGGGATTGTTGATGATCTCAATGCTTTCAATATTTGATGCAGGGATATTGGACAGGCCTTTCTGGTTGCCAAATCCTGTTAAACTTGATTGTTTCCCGTCAATTAAAACAGCCACTTTATCACTACCTCTCAACAGGACTTTCCCCTCCTGATCAATGGTTACTCCCGGCATGCCCTTTAATGCATCCAATATGGATCCGGTCCCCAGGGCGAAATTATCTTCCATTTTAAACGTTTTTACATCCGGTTCTGCAGAAATAATTTCCTTTTTCGCCTCGATGATAACTTCATTCAATTCTCTTATCTCCGTTAACATTTCCACTTTCCCTATATCATAGATCTTATTCAATTCACCAACCAGAACAGGAACCGTGGATGTCTGATATCCGATAAAAGAAAAATGTAAAATATAGCTCCCGTTACCTATACCTGAAATTGAAAAACGTCCGTCTTTATCGGATAAAGATCCAGTAATGGAAGTGGCATCGCCGTTTTCACTCAGTGTGATGGTAACAAAGGGCAAGGGTTCTCCGGTATTATGATCAATAATTCTTCCAGACAGGATGGCCTCTCCCTGGGAAAAACAATTTCCCGCAAGCAGGGTAAAGAAGAAAATTATGATGGCCAGATAGCCTTGCCGTAACGCCGAGGATATCATAAAAACAATTGACTAAGACCAAAACTAACGATTCTTTTATTTAAAAATTCATCGAGTCTAATTTTACCCTTTAAAAAGTAATTAAAATAAATTGGGCGGTAATAGATATAAGAATGAATTTTTTACGATCAGCGGTAGGATAAGACCTTGACACATTTTTAAATATAAAATTATTCAATCCCTCGTGTATTACGGGATCCCTCATTATTTTCAATCATCATTTCGGTCAACCGTCCAGCTATTTCCTCCAGGTCAATCCCTAATTTTTCCTTATTTGTCTTCAATACGGCATCACTCATATCAGGTGGGATCCCATCAAATCCATGATAGGCACCCAGGATGGTCCCGGTAATGGCTGCCACCGTATCATTGTCTCTTCCATAATTGACAACAAATTCCAGGGCTTTCCGGAAATTAAAATCCGTAAAGATCAGGGCAGTGAGATTGATCAGGTGGATTTCTCCTGCATGGAAGGGAACGTCCTGGTTACGTTCATCCAGCATTACGTACGCTTTTTTCAATTGAGCCATGTAAAGCGTATCGTGGATTTCCGGGACTGGATTGAGATCCAATTCCATCACCGAATCGACTTTTTTTGCCTCTCTGGCAATGTACAGCGCATCCCTGTAAATCCGGTAGGTAATCCGGCCCAGCAAACGGCTTTTGAAATAGTTTTGAGGATCATTTGCAGTAAGTACTGCCAGGATCTTTTCCGGATTTGTCTCATAGATCATCGCTTCCGCAACCATAGCGGTTGTCAGGGAGGTTATGTCCATGGCATAGCCTATATCGAAAATGGAGAGCTCATAGGCCGTCCGGTAAGCAAGATCAGGGACTCCGGGGTAAAGGATTCCGATTGTGGGGGCATAAAGTAACCCCGGACAGGCCATGTCCCCTCCATAAAACTTATTCACTGCTTTCCTGTAACCATCAAAGTTTTTATCGGCATATTCCTTTGCAACGATAGCAAATTCCTGCAACCAGGCGATTCTTCGCATCTGGTCTTCATAAGGGCCCGGATCAAAACCGGTTATATCTTTTAATCCTGCCAGTTCCGAACTGTACTGATCGACAATTGATTGTGCAAAATCATATGGATCCGGTCCGTTTTTACCATAGAAATCGGACGAATGATTCAGGATATAATGGGCCATGAGGACTTTCCACCTTGTATCGTCCGTAGTACCGCCAGCGGGCAGATTATAATCCCAGGTCCCTTCGGGAGAGGGTTCCCGGACCATTCGATCGAGACTGTCTACAAATCCGTATTCCAGATCGATACTTTCTCTTGACCACATTTCAGTAGGGGCCCCCATGGCATCCCCAATGGCCGATCCGACAAGGGCACCTAATACCTTATTATAAAGGCTGTCGCGAGACATGATAACAAAAGGAACGGAAGATAATCTTCCCTGATCCTTTTGCACCTCCATCAGGCCGGATTTTTCTTTTTCCCGTTCGAGACAACCGATGAATAAAAAAGCCATAATGAAGCAAGCGAAAGCGAATGGAGCAAGGGTTTTCATAAATTCAAAGATCAATTTTTCCACTTAATATCCACCCTGATCCGATTTGCATCAGGGCCTTTTTTTCATTAAGTGATAAAGATAATGGTAATTGGGCCACTCCTAAAATTCTTCGTAAAATTTCTATACCGGAAAATCCAGCCAGTAACCGGGGATCGAATCCCTCAGGTGGAGAATAGCCGGAAATAATTTCATCGATCAGCACCTTATTCTGTTTTGCCATCATCATATGGGCAATCATCACTCCAAGATCAAATTCCGCAAAACCCTTAAATCCGAATTCCGGATCGATGATTTTAATGCCGGAGGCAGATTTCAACCAACTACCAGGAAAATAATCTCCATGAATAAGGACAGGTCCTTCATTAAGGTAATGCTTTCCCAATTCAGCGATGGCTCTTTTTAAAGTCTTGCTTTTTTTGTAACGGAGTGAAGCTTCCATTAAGCCGGATTGTATCTTATTGAGGTCAAGTCCGTTCTTTTCGATAAATGGGAATTCGAATATGTATTCATGATTCAATTCCCGCATGGATCGATTAAAAGGGAAAGTGGGACAATCAAGGTGATGTAATGAATTCAGATACCCGATCAGTTCTTTTATTTCTTCCGTCTTCAGGTGATTTCCTTTATTATATACATAAGTAAAATCCGCACTATTCCCCAGATCTTTGTAAACCAAAATAAAATTTTGCCGGTCGTATCCCATCAATTCGGGAGTATAGGAATGGAGTACCGGATCTTTGGAGATCCGAGTGAAATATTCAGCTTCAACCTGGTTGCGTTCAACCGGAGCCGCTATCTGAGGGTATTTTTCTACCCAGGGTCTGGCCTGTTTCAGGATGAACGAACGAAGGTTGGTCTTTACACGGATGACCAGGTTCATGTTTCCTTCACCCGGCTTTTCAAGCTCCTGAACATATTCTGCATCCAACAACCAGTTCTGGCCCGTCAGGTATTCATTAATTTCTCGGATTGAGAAATCAAGGAAGTACTTTTCAGGGAAAAAGTGCTGAAACCGATTTTTTAAATCAGGCATATACCAGGTGACGAATACATTAACTTCTGACTTATAAGCCTGATGGTAGATCAGACTTTCTTGAAGGTGAAGTTACTTAAAAGGGATCAGTGATTACAACCAATTTGTCCTTATTGTAAGATATGCGACATCAACGGCAATATGAGGGTGGGATAATGCAATAAGAGATGTGAAGATGAGGATCCGAGGTCCGACTCTGTCGGACTCGAGCCTGCCTGAAGCCGGTATGGAGGCTGCACATACCCCCAACGGCGAAATCGTCGATAAATGAGCATTTTTGTACGGGATGCAACCTATTCCTATGCCTGAAATTGATCATTGAAGAATAATTGTTCATTTTAGTAGAGGATCCTGGAAATCCCTGACGGGCGTAGTATTCAGTATGCATTAATTTTCCATGGTATTATACAACTAACGAATTAAAAAAATCCAGGGTCCGGTCCATCACCTTTTTTGCATCCTCAGGCAGGATATCTTTAGTCCAGGGATGTGATCCTCCAAAAACGTGATCCGCTCCGTCCAGGAGGAAGAGTTCAGCAGAAGAATTCCATTTTTTAGTCCGGAAGGCTACTTCAACAGGAACCGTTTCGTCTGCAGAACCGTGAACGACAAGCATGGGTTTTGAGAATCTCCGGAGTGTTTCAGGAACGTTAAGCTGTTTTTCATTGGCCAGATAATCTTCAACAAGCTGATAATAAAGTGGCATCTGCTGACCTGTCCTTACGTTCTGAATATATACCACTCCCGTTTTCTCCCATGTCTCTAATTCCGTTTTGCTGAAATGATTTTCCAGATCATTAACTCCAGCCCAGGTGGCGATCGCCTTCACCCGATCGTCAGCAAATCCTTTCAGGATCGCGGCGGCTCCTCCACGGCTGTGACCAGTTAAAAAAAGAAAATCAAGGTCCAGTTCTCTGGCCGGGACAAGAAACGAATCCGAAAAAATTGAATCAATAACTATTCCGAGATCCGATTGTTCAATGGAAAAGTTATTATTCCCGAATGCCTCCAGGTCAACAAATTCTTCAGGTGACTGAAGCGTCACTCCGTTATGTGAAAAATTCATTTTAACAAAAATGAAATCACTTTTTGCAAAATACCGGGCTGTTAGATCAAAATATCCCCAATCCTTAAATCCTTTAAAACCATGGATAAGGATGATCACAGGTTTAGGTGCCTGCGAAGCCTTATAGGTTACGTCGATACTGAAAGGGCGGTTATTATGGGCTGAGCGCAAAATGATAGGGTTGATTTTTTTAATATTATCCATTTAAGATTGCTTCAATGATTTATCCTGCGTTACTTGCAATATAATCGATCGCAAGATAGAATGAGGATAAATTTTTGATTATTAAGTTCAAATTTTTTAAACTTTAACGATCAACAAATTGATAGTATACTTGTATAGTTATTTTAATCCATGTCGTTGAAAATTAAAGACATACAAGCACCCATTGCAAATGAAATGGCCGATTTTGAAAAAAAATTCAGGGAAGCCATGAAAAGCAATGTCATGCTTCTTGATAAGATCATGAATTATATCGTGAAGCGGAAAGGTAAACAGATGCGGCCTATGTTTGTATTTTTATCTTCCGGTGTGGTTGGCGGTATAACAGAGGCAACCTACCGGGGTGCCTCACTTATCGAATTGTTGCATACTGCCACGCTGGTTCATGATGACGTAGTTGATGACTCACAATTCCGAAGAGGATTTTTCTCGATCAATGCGCTATGGAAAAATAAAATTGCAGTTCTGGTCGGTGATTATCTTCTTTCGAGGGGTTTATTACTTTCAATCGATCACAGTGATTATCAACTTTTAAAAATCGTCTCCGATGCGGTAAGGGAAATGAGTGAAGGGGAACTTCTTCAAATGGAAAAAGCGAGGAACCTGGATATCAGCGAAGATATATATTATGAGATTATTCGGCAGAAAACCGCCTCGCTTATTGCATCCTGTTGTGCAGTTGGGGCCTCCTCCAGCGGCGCGGAAAATGGGAACATAAAAAAGATGAAGGAATTCGGTGAAAAGGTGGGCATGGCCTTTCAGATCAAGGATGATCTGTTTGATTACGGCGATGAAGAAATCGGTAAACCTCTGGGCATTGATATCCGCGAAAAAAAGATGACGCTACCACTCATTTATGCCTTGCAAAAAGCCTCCTGGATTGACCGGAAACAGATTATTTATAAGATAAGAAACCGGAGTCATAAAAGGAGGGTGGTTAAAGAAGTAATTGAGTTCGTTAAATCTTCCGGTGGAATAGAATACGCTATTCAGGTGATGAAAGATTTTCAGAACGAGGCCCTCGAAATCCTTGACCAGTTTGATGATTCGGTATATAAACAATCACTCAAGGATCTGGTTCATTTTACCATTGAGAGATCCAAGTAACCTGAGCATAATCATTTCCTGTCTCCCATCGGGACTTCGATGAGCAGTAGATCGGAGTCCTCCAGACAATGGATTTGAGCTGAAGAAATATCTTCCATTCCAATAGCGTCGTATTGATGCAGCACTTCCTCGGATATTCGGATATTTCCATCAATGACCATCAGAAATAGGCCATGATGCTTTTGATTTAGAGGGGAGGTAAGGGATTCATTTTTCCGGAATCTACCTAAATAAAGAAATAAATCCTGATAAATGGTCATGCATCCTCCCCTTCCATCCGGCCGGATTATTGGCGACCAGGATCCATAATTAAATTTGAAGTTTTTTGACTGGTAATTCGGTTCGCCATTCACCCGATCAGGAAGAACCCAGATTTCCAGAAAATGAAGGGCCTCGGTTTTTGAGGTATTGTATTCAGTATGTGTAATCCCACTACCAGCTGAAATAACCTGAACATCCCCTTTTCTAATAGTTTTCTCATTACCGAAGTTATCCTTATGGGTCATCCCGCCAGCCAGTGGGATCGAGATGATCTCCATATTATCGTGTTCGTGTGTACCATATCCGGAGTCGGGTTGAACTGTATCCTCGTTTAAAACCAGTAATTTTCCAAACCCTGATTTTTTTTCATCGTAATAATTTGCGAAACTGAAAGTATGGTATGATTTCAACCATTTGTGATTGGTAAATCCCCGATCATCTGCTGTATAGAGGGCTTTTTTCATTTACTAAGCAAAATACAAAATTGAAGAGAGATCTGAAAATGTATTTAATATGTATACATATTGATCGTCAGATCCAATTTATCCTGTTGTAAGGAGAACTTTGCCCCATCGAATTTAGGGGGCCCCATTTTTGGCTGGTGATCGTTTGAAAATCCCACAGGCTCTTTAGGGATTCCAATAAAATTGGAATCAAGTTTTCCATTATCATCCAGGTCATGATATACACTGACTGCATAGGTCCCGCAGGGAATATTTTCAAAAGTGACCTCGAATTTTTTCTGTTTCTCCACAGGGATTTTTTTCTCAATGGAAGCTTCCTCTAAAAACTTATCGTTCTCTGAAAATAAAGCAATATAGAGGGTCCCGTTTTCATGTTCAATACCTGTAATGTAGATGTTGATATTTCCAGTTGGTTGTTCCCGGGATATCATAGAGATCAGAAAAATAAGCGAGAATAAAAATTGAATTATTTTCATATCATGAGGGTTTAAGGATAAAATCTTTTCTTTTCTTAAAAATAAAATCGATCCTATCCTTTCTGAATAAACACATCTCCGCATCATTGATGATGCCTAATCGGACATTTTCATTCGGTATGGACGGGAAGAATCGGATCTGCAATGGCCTTTCCAGACTTACTGCATCTATATTGAAAAGCGCATATGGAACGGTATCCTTCAGGCTATCGTAGGCAAAAACCTGGCCGCTACGGACATACTGATCGGTATAAAAATAACTTACCTGATCCAGAAAATTCATAAGTGAGATAGTGTCCAGGGGAAATACATTTTCTACCCTGTAAAGATCTTTCTCCGGTTCAATGATCACGTTATCTGCCGGGTTGCCGGGATAGGTGATCGTTAACTTTTTGAGGCCGAGCCACGAGGTTTGGAATATCAACCGATCTCTCCAATCATTTTCAGTTACATCGAATATACCAGATACATAACTCTCGTAACCTGGCAAAAATACAATTAGAGGATCCTCCCCGGGGTACTTGAAATAGGAAATAGAGATGCCATTCCCTCCGGCAATAAATTCATTCCGGGATCCGTCATCCATTATGATCTCAATACGATGACCCTTCTTCTGGAGGTCTTCGTTTATCGATTCGATTTTATTTTTAGGGACTGTTCTTTTTACCCGCACCTGATGGAGTACAGCCATCAACACCTTTTTCATGGATGGATCCAGCACATACCTCTTATTTACCTGCCATTTGCCGGATTCTTTTTCAAGGAAGATAGATTCACCAGTGGATTTAAAAATGCCGATTTTACTTATTAACGAAGTATCCTGTAAAGCAAATTTATTTTCATCAACGGAAATCCTGGAACCGTCTTCTCTAAGGTTTATGAAAATAACGGTCCAGATCAGCAGGATCAGAAACAGGATCAATAATCGGATGTTTTTCTTTTTCTGCATTAAGATTTACGTAGTGTATTTCTTTTTTCTTAAATAATAGCGGATAATACCGAAGAGGATCACCAGCAATATGGGAATTACCAGGTTAATAATCTGCCATTTTATTTTCTCCTTCTCAATTCTGACTTTATCAAGGGGCCGGATACTGATTTCGCGGTTGCGTGAAAGAATTACACCATCCTCATCCAATAAAAAAGTCAACGCATTTAACACAAAATCTGCGTTGGCAAATTCTGCCTGAAGGTAAGGATCATATCCTAAATCGTAAGGCATTCCTGTTTTAGTATTAATCTCATTGCGCACGATATCACCGTCAGCGCAAACAATCAGACTGGTTGGTTGGCTGTTTGAAATAAAATCATCGGGATGAATACCTTCCGGAATGAAACGGTTATTAAAAAGGGAAGTGAACCGTCCATTCAGAAGATAGGCTACCGGATGAGGTCCCTCATTAAAAATCTCTGGAGACATTTGTTTCTTCAAATCGTTAAGACTTACTTTAACAGGAGTACCTGCTGTTTTGGAATAGGGGGAAGTGAACATGATGGGGATTTTTTTTATCCCTGGAACACCTACCGTATCCATCGAACTGGTGAACCGGAGGTATACGGCATCCATATTTCGCACCACGGGATGATCGGAATAATTGGTGATAATGGGATAAAATGGCCAGGGCATCATCTGAATTTGCGGATTATCTCCCAGGTTGCCCACTACTACCGGAAAACCCCCGGAATTTAGATCCATTAAATAATCCTTATTTATCCTGATGCCGTATTTAAACAGGAGATTTTCAAGGTTAGTCTTGATCGGATATCCGATGGATCCTTCCCTGCTGATGCTGTCTGGATTTACATCAAGCATATCAATCAGGAATATGGCTTTTCCTCCTTTCATAATGAACTGATCGATTTTGTAAAGATCCATATCCGATAAGGGTTTTAAAGGTTTGGCCATCAAAATCGCATCGTATTCGTCCAGGCCGGATTTTGTTGGCAGAAAAACATCAAAGAGATCATATGATTCCAATAAAGTACGTCTGATCGAAGCAATATGTATCGAATCCAGTTCTTCATGCCCCCGGATCAATCCGATTCTTTTGCGGTCGACATTGACCACAGATTCAATCGTGGAAATAAGTTCATATTCTACTCCTTCTACGGATTGATTCAGTCTTTCCTCGGCACCGACAGCTTTATTTCCTTTAAGTAACATAACGCCTTTTTCTTCACCACCATATGAGACAATTGCTCCAGGGAAGATCAATCTTTCCGTTCTTTTACCTTCTTCATTTGCAAATAAATTCGTGGGTTGAATCCCTTTTTCACCCAGGTATCTGATCAGATCCTGCATGCCCCTTGGACCCCTCATTTCGTCGGGATTGATAAATCTGTATTGGATATTGTCTCCGGCATAAACACGGAAATCTTCGAGTGTCTGACGAATTGATTTTTTGAGTCGCTGAAAACCGGGGGGGAAATCACCTTCAAGGTAAACATCTATATAAACGACATCCGTAAGTGATTCCAGTAGTTCAACAGAGGCTTTGGAAATCGTAAATCTGTTTTCTTCCGTTAGGTCAATCCGGATGGCGTATTTGGAAAAAATCATATTGAGGTTGAGGATGATAAGGATCCCAATCCCGAGTATTAATATATCCCGCAATTTTCTACTTTCCAGCGTTACCATTTCCTGCTGCTTAAGACAAATTTGGTGAAAAAGAGCATCAATGCAGTGATACTTATAAAATATACCACATTCCCCAGGTCTATCAATCCTTTACTCAAAAAACGATAGTGGTAAAGGATACCCATTTTTTCAATCAGGGAAGCCAGTCTTCCCCAAATAGCTAATGCAGCCATGTAGTCAAAACCAGAAAAGAATATAAAACAGAGAAATATGGCGGTGAGAAACGATACTACCTGGTTATCATTCAAGGAAGATGCCAAAAGACCTATTGATGTAAAAATCATTCCCAGTAAAAGTAGACCAAGGTAAGAACCCACGATCCCTGCGGTATCTATATTGCCGGGTGGATTTCCCAGATTATATATCGAAAAATAATAGATTACCGTAGGGGCCACTGAAAAAAATACCAGGCTGAATCCAGCCAGGAATTTACCAAAAATAATCTGATAGTCGGTCAGAGGCTGGGTTAACAATAATTCCATCGTTCCGCTTTTTTTTTCTTCTGCGAACATCCGCATCGTAATGGCCGGTACAAGGAACATCAGTACAAAGGGCCCGAAAGAAAATAAAGTATCCATATCGGCAAATCCATAGTTCAAAACACTCGTATCGGGAAATACCCACATGAATAATCCAATCGCAATTAAAAACACGGATACGACGATATATGCAGTGATTGAACTGAGGAAACTGTTTATCTCTTTTTTAAAGATCTGAATCATTCGATTTCTTTCCTTCTTTTATTGTTAATTTCTGAAAGATATGTTCCAGGGATTCTTCCTCTATTTTAAGTCCAATTAAAGGAAGATTTTCCCTGGATGCTATTTTGAAGATGGCTGGTCTGATATCCTTATCCGGGTCGGCAAAGATTTTTATATTTAGTCCGTCCGGTTCTATCCGATTAATTCCCTCAATTTCCTTAAAAAGGGATACGTCGGGTAGTGATTCAAATTCAGCTATAATGATCTGTTTTTCCAATTGTATATTTTTCAGGTTGATTACCCGGTCATCCGCCACAATCTTCCCCTGGTCAATGATCACCACACGATCACACATTGCCTGAACTTCCTGCATGAGATGGGTTGAAAAAATCACGGTTTTATTCTTACTCATGTGCCTGATCAATTCCCTGATCTCGATAATCTGGTTGGGATCCAGCCCAGAGGTTGGTTCATCAAGTATAAGCACCTCAGGATCATGAATTATCGATTGCGCGAGACCCACCCTCTGTTTGTAGCCCTTTGAAAGCTGACCTATTTTTTTATGCTCTTCCTGGGATAAGCCCGTTAAACGGATTACCTCATTTATTTTTTCCTTTTTGGCATTCCCCGGAATCCTATGCAAGGATGCAATAAACGACAGATATTCTTTTACATACATATCATAGTACAACGGATTATGTTCCGGGAGATAGCCAACCCGTTTCCTGATTTCGAGAGAGTCTTCCGTTACATCCATACCTTCAATAATTACCTTCCCCGATGTGGGAGGTAAATAACACGCGGCAATCTTCATGGTAGTAGATTTTCCTGCTCCATTGGGTCCCAGGAATCCAAGGATCTCACCCCGGTTCACCTGGAAAGATATTTCATCGACGGCTTTTTGATTCCCAAATCTTTTGGTCAGTCGCTGAATAATAACGGACATATCGAATAATTAACGGTAGACAGATCAAAATTATTTAATTCCATCTGGTTTTGAAGATATTTGTACGAATATTAATAGCACCTGTAAAATGAAATGAATAAATATGTTGGTTAAGTACTTCATAAGCAAATTCCGGCTGCTTGCGAAATTCCTGTTTTTTAGTATAAATTTGTGCATCAGCCAATTCGAAATACGTTGAAAATCTTTATTCCCGGTATTTTTTTTATTTTTTGTTTATTTCAGGAGGTATCTTCCCAGACTCAGGAAGATAAGCCTGCATACACATATACCGGTGGTTTTAATGTCTTTAATGGTTTTGTTGTAAAACATGATCGGTATATGGGGCATCTGTCCCAGGGCATCACACGCGGCCTGGAAATGTATATAAACAAGAATACCTATGGCCATCAGGTATGGGAGCAGGTTTTTAAATACCCCGATGTTGGTTTCGCTCTGTCGTATTACAATTACGGGAGTGAAAAATTGGGGGAGACGCTGGGTGGTTTACTTTATGCTGATTTTTATCTTTTCCGCTCCCGTAATTTTGATGTAATTTTAAAGATCGGGACAGGTATCGGCTATCATACGAATCCCTATAACAGTGAAACCAATAACCAGAACATAGCCGTCGGTTCTGCCTTCACTCAAAGCATGCAGATGCGAGGCGGAATCAATTATAAACTGACCGACCGATGGAAATTAACACTGGCAGCTACCATGTCTCATTTTTCCATAGCCGCATTCACACAACCGAATAAGGGAGTCAACATCGTATCTGCCAACCTGGGTTGTACCTATCGTATTACCCAACCTCAGCCGGAA
>WOR8_10002979_pt1 | contig 16606 bp, 17 predicted proteins | sample DeeMarSeWOR38_10_FD_19890 | JGI IMG/M metagenome (IMG submission 19890)
CTACGAGGAACTCCACACCGTCATCGAACGTGAACCCGTCGAGATGCTTGACCCCGAACTGCGCGGACTTTTCGCCTCCATCGGGATTGAGAAGGGCAAGCCTTTTGCCCCGGACGCGCGGATGAAGAAAATTTTATCCGACGCGGTGGCGGTGGCTAATGCGACGGCACGTGCCATTCTCTGGGATGAACGCAATAAAGACGAATTCCTCTATAAAGGCAGCTACTGGAAGAAGGGTTACGTCGGCGATTCCTATCAATTCCTCAAAGATGAGGGCATGGGCGGGCGCAATCTGGATGCACGGACCCACTTCTACTACTTTGCAACGGTGAACACTCCAGCGATGGCGATGAATTTGATCGGTGCGGGCTCACAATACGCCTGGGGCTATCTGGACTCTAACGGCGACTACCTCGACGGCAGCAAGACGTATAAGATGAACATCCCCAAAGATGCTCCCGCCAAGAAATTCTGGTCGGTGTGTGTCTATGATCCTCAGACCCGCTCCATGCTCCAGACTGATCAGACCTTCCCAAGCAAGCAAAGCCAGCGTGACAAGTTGATCGCTAACGACGACGGATCGATCGATCTTTATTTCGGCCCCAAAGCCCCGGCTGGCAAGGAGGCGAACTGGACCCAGACGGTTCCCGGCAAAGGGTGGTTTGCTCTTTTACGTCTTTATAGCCCCACCGAGGCATGGTTTGACAAGACCTGGCGACCAGGCGAAATTGAGCTGGTAAAATAAACTCGCGACACATAACAGCTCACAAAAGCATCCGGCGGACGCGCCAAAGGCGTGCGCCGCCGATGGCTGGCGTTATAATTGCCACATCGAATGTATCAATATCTCGGCAATAACCTGACCGAAGCTTACTACTGTACACCTACGTGTAACAGTTTGCGAAAAACCTAACAACAGAGACGCCTTGGCGAACGAATTGTCTGTTCATCTTTCGGAGTATGTATTGTTACAATGTAGGGAGGCCCATCAAACTTTATCCTGGCCCCCTCACTAATTATCATTTTTGATTCTCCTTTAAAATAAGCCCACTTTCCCTTTTCAGGCCATAGTTTCCCGAATGTCTTTGTTAAAAATGGCCCGCCAACGAGGGATTCCATCACCGTGCCGTTAAACTTAAAGACAACGCCTCTGGAGTCCTTCTCATTGCCTGTCCAAACAACAACGGGATCCAACAGTTCAACAAGCGGAGCCTCAAATTCCAATACCGGTCCTGTTTTATGATAACCTATCCTCACTGCCTTTATGGTGGTTTCTTTTTTTTCTTCCTGATTCAGGTATGTCCCGAACACCCAAGCCACTACGAAAAAAATCAAACCATATCTGATATACCGGTGCCTCCTGAAAAATTCATATATTTTCAGGCCAACTGCTTTTGTCTCGTCTGTCCTGTAATAATAACAGGCAACACCCAGAGTAATAATAGACAAGACAACAATGACCGTTGCGATCATACCTGTCGGCGACAGCTTGAGCAGCCATCTCTTAGTTTCTTCGTACTCGGTGCCTCGCTTGGCCATCATGAAATTCAGTATATTACCGCCCTTTTTGCAGTCCGGACAATACCAAAGGTTCTTTTTGTCACCATTGATTTTGAAGGTTGCAGCTTCACTGCCGCATTCACATTCGAACCTGACGTATGCCCCCTGGCGCAGATAGTTGATATCGAGCGCCTTCAAGGCCTTAGTCGTGTCAATCGTTTGCAAAGCCTGATTGTATTTCATCTTCCCTACCTCCTTGTTTGTGGTTAGCCGCCAACCAACAAACCGCAAAAAACGAACTGGTGGTTGGCAACAAGGAGGCTTTCAAGCGAAAAAACAGCCAAACTTGTAACGCATAATAGTGAAATAAAATCAATATGTTGTCGAGGTATGAGGTGGGCAATGATAGTCTATTTTCAAAATAGCACTACCAAAGGAATGGAAATGACTGAAAACAGACCACGCAAGGAGATGTTTACAATCAGGTTGAGAAACCTGACCAAAGGAAAAATTACAGGGGGCTATCCGACGTTCAATAAAATGATCAGGGAGATATGTAAATTGACCAACCGCTGACCAACGGATTTCAGCAGGTAAAAACTTAATTTATATAATAATAACAATTAATTAAATGGTGGAGGACACGGAGCCTTACCCCAATTCGTTCTCCATACCAAACCACATCTATAAATCTTGTTTATTCAACATCTTACCGCACACCCAACCCCTTCAGTCTGCCGGACGCCGAGAGAAATTTAATTCTCTACATTTTCCCGAAACAGAGAACGGACGTGGGTTCGATTCCCGATTGAATACCCGGCGGTGTGTTTTACAAACCATGTCTGATTACCTTCCCATACATCATCTTCAGATCTTTCTGGCTATGTAAACGCCGTAGCTGTAGTGGTCCCGGTACTTTTCATAGAGGGCAATTTCAGCCTTTTCACATTCGATAATTTCCCTTGCCTGGTCGCTCCCTCCATTCCGCTCAAGGAAGGCATCAAAACCGTTCTGCATGGGCCGGTAGTAATTATCGATCCAGCAGCTCGTGGGCAGATAAAAATAGCCTTCAGGAATGTAGCCATGCCGCTCGAGGATTCCGATCTTAGCCGAAGCAACATCGACCTCCGGGTATTCAGCATCCCAGTGGGATTGAAGCTCGGAAGATCGTTCAGCGGTCAGCCATGTGATTTCCGAAACGATGAGTTTCCCGCCCGGTTTCAGGAACCGTCTCCAAGCTGACACGCCGGCTTCAAAACCCATGTTATAGATCGCACCTTCCGACCAGATGACATCGAACTCCTCATCGGCAAAAGGCAGCGCATCCATGGAGCAGCTCAAGGTCGTTATTTTGCCTGCTACCCCGTGCCCTTCCGCCCGGGGTTGAAGCTCCTCAAGAAACTCCGGCAGGAAATCCACAGCGGTAATTTCGGCATCAAGTTCCTTGGCAAGCTGGATGGTCGAAGCACCGGTGCCACAACCGATATCCGCAATCTTTAAAGGGCGTGACTTATCGAGCCCGGCCAGCATCAAAGCCTGTTTTGTCTCAGCTTCGCCCCCCGGGCCTTGTCTGAAATTTGATCTATGCAGGTCAATCAAAAGCTGCATTTGTAAATCGTCCATTGTTCCACTCCATTATATCCAGACAGATCAATCATCATTGTTTTTATCGTTCTTATGTTCCAACTGTTTCAACAGTCGGTCAAAGTCACTCTCAAAGAGCCGATCCTGAATGATGCGGTATTTTTCAAATTCGCTTTCGGCGTGTGCTTTGGCGATTTCCGCCGTAACCCTTCCAGCGTCTTGCAGGATTTCACGGTCGGTGGCTTCGATGAATTTGTTCAATCGTGTTTCCCAATCCTGCATGGTCATCGGGATTTTACGTAGTGCCATATCTTCCGCCACATCCAGATAGGCTGATACCAGACGCTGCAGTTGTGTCATCTCATTTTCGGTCAGATAATTTCTGGCTACGCTGACATCAAACTTCTGGATTTTACCCTGCGGGGCGTCCTTCCAGGTCGTCAGGCCCATGTTTTGTTTTTGATGGTCAGCCCGATCGACAATCACTTCAGCAGCTGTCTGGCCGTGGATGGCCCAATGCAATTTGTTCTGGACTGTTGCAAAGAATCGTTTGGTTGCCTGCGCTGTTACATCATAGTCTACGGATGTGGCTTAAATATCGGTGATCTTCTGATAGAACTTGCGCTCGCTCAGACGGATTTCCCGGATGCGCTCAAGCTGCTCTTCAAAATATTGTTCAGTAAGGATGGAGCCACCGCTTTTTATCCGCTCATCATCCATCACGCAGGCTTTGATGGTGTACTCCTTAATAATGGTTGTCGCCCATTTGCGGAACTGTACTGCTCTTTCGGAATTAACCTTGTAACCAACCGCAATAATGGCAGAGAGATTATAGTGTTTGGTATTGTAGTTTTTGCGGTCAGCGGCAGTTATTCGAAAATTTCGAATAACTGAATTTTCTTCTAATTAACTGTCTGAAAAAACCTTTTTAAGATGGTAATTGATAGTATGGGTTTCAACATCATAAAGAACACCCATCATTTTCTGGGTCAGCCAGATGTTCTCATCAGAGTAGATCGCTTCAACGCCTCCTTTGCCAGTGGCCGCAACAAAGGTAAGATATTCAGCCGCCGAGGAGCGAATGATGGATGTCTCTTTTTTTCCTGACATCTGTAATTGCTTGTTTTTGTTTTTCTTCATGATTATCACCCCTCATATTTTGACCAGAAGCTTCGTTTTCGGCCATGGGCCTGAATGATCTGCTCTTTGAAAGTTTCGTGATGATTAAATTCTTTCCAGTCGGCAACGCTTGTTGCAAGTTTGTCCAGCTTCTTCAAATAGCGAATGCCATGGGGATAAGCCTTGGTGTAGCCACGTTCAAGAATAGAGATAAGCAGGCTGCGGTACATAAGGCTGGTGACAAGGTGGCGGTTTTCTGACTCCATAGCTTCAGCTAATGAGAGCAGACTGCCGTAATGGTTACCATCAAGCTGGTCAGCACGTTTGAGGAGATATTCTTCGGCTTCATCTATCTTCCCGATTGAGATCAGGAATTCCGCATCCGGCTCCCGGAGTTTGTCGGTTTTAAGAATCTGCCGGACTTCATCCTTGATAACATCATCTCGTCTGTCATGACCGATCACATCCAGAAGCGCCTGCAGTGTGTCAGTAGAGTGATACGACTTGAATTTCCGGTACAGAAGTTCCGTCAGTTTTTCTGAATCCCCCTGCTGTTTGTAAATGTCTTCCAGCAGCTTGTCCCGTTCGTATTCCTGATAGGTTTCGCCTTCCGGTATTTTTTTAAGCCAGGAATGGGCAGTTTCAACATCTCGGCTTTCCAGGTAGACCCGGGCAATATCAATCAGTGCTGCTGTGGACAGCTTCCCCCACGAAGCAATGCGAGTCTTTTCAAACAGTTCGGCATCCTTGATCTGACGGGCAAGCGATTCAATCAGCATCAGGTGATGGCGCTTGCCGTATTCATTTTCTTCTTTGTCAGCCCACTTCTGAAGCGTGGCAATCATGGTGCGGATAACCGGTTCGGACAGGCATTCCCCGGCACAGTCAATCAAGGTATCCCGGATGCCGTAGTTGTCCTTTTTATTTACCTTCAGAATGAGATCTGCAATTTTTTCTTTATCTTCACAGTGTGAGGCATAATCCACAAACAGTTCTTTGGCATTATAGCGGAACATATTACCAATATTCCCGCTGGAGTCATCACACATCTCAAAAATGGTATTGTCTGCCTCGTAAAATGCGGCTACCAGTTCAACGCCGGTAATAGGATCATCCACACCGGATTTTAAATCCTGCAGCAGCATTTCCAGCTCGCGGGCAAAACCGGCGGCACCCCGCCAGTCAATAAATCGCCTTGAACGTTTCAGTCCGGAAAGCTTCTTTTTGAAACGCTGAACATTTTCCTTTGGGGTGGCAATCAGTTGCTCAATCAGATCATCCGCCTCATCGGAATGGACGGCAAGATTCAGCAAAGCATCTGCCAGAGCATCCGCACCAAGAGCGATCAGTTTTTGTTTGCGGTCACTACCCAATGTCATGAGATTTCTCTCTCCAATACAGCGCCTGCATCCTCCAGAATCGCTTTGATTTTTGGTGTCAATCTTCCCGGTATTTCAGCCGCCTGCTTCATTTTTTGAGTTGTCTCGATATCCTGTGGTGATGGTGTTGCTTCTCCCGAAGGGTGATTATGAACCACAACAACAGCACTGTCCGATAGTTTCAGGGCCTCTTCCATAACTTTCCTTGTATAGACAACGGATTGCGTCGGAATACCCTCCGAAATAATCCGTTCCGCTAAAAGGTTGTTCTGCCCGTCAAGCAGAAAAACAAGAAATTGTTCGTGCCGCTTACTTTCAAACTCTGGATAGCAATACCGGGCAATAGCACATGCGGAATCAAATGAAACCGGTTTCACATCCAGTCTTCGGACACGTTTGCCGATCTCTATAGCCGCCTTTAGTTGTGCTGTTTTTGCCACCCCCAGTCCTTTGATCTGCATGATTTCTTCAGCATGTGCTCGATCAATTCCCTGAAGTCCTCCCAGTTTGGCTACAAGCTCTCTTCCCATATCAATAGCAGAAGCACCCTCATTGCCGATACGCAGCAGAATAGCCAACAACTCTGCGTCGGTCAGTAATTCTGCTCCAAACTGAATCAGCTTTTCTCTGGGACGTTCTCCCTCAGGCCATTGTTTTATTGAAAGATTATGGGGTTTCTTAGTCATTTAGCCGCCCCAGCTCTCTTTGTGTTGCGCAAAAGGAATTGAACTGTTTGAGTGCCAGCTTGGATGGCAAAGTCTTACCATTTTCCCACCGGTTGACAGTGGCAAAGCTGACACCAATCGAATGGGCAAGATCTTCCTGACTCAGGTTTAGCTGACTGCGTAACTTTTTTACACGTTCAGAAAATGTTTCTGATTCTATGGTCATTGCGCCACCTTGATTCTATTTTGATGCAAAATTTACCTTGATCTTCAATGTTATTGAAGACGTTATAACATGTGCTATGGCACGTGCAAGAGCATTTTTTGAGAGACCACAAAAAATGTCAACGCATCCGACACGTTCTCTGTCTCTCCGGTAAGTAAGGCTCAGATAATCTGAACACAGGAGAAAACTAAGGATATTAATGAATTGTTTGAAGGAATTGCCGAGGCGTTTCGGCAGTATCAGGCGGAAATGGAGGAGCAGGAGCAGACTTCAACCAACCCGACTCCTGCCGGACTTGAGCCCGAAAGGGAACCTGAAAAAAAAGAGAAAACAATGCTGACAGAGAAGGGAGTTGAACAATATCTCCCGAAACGGGAGTGATTGTGGAGTGTTTGGCAGGATTGCCACATCGGCGTAAGTCGCTAATTTATAAAAAGATAAAAACCGATTCTATTTGCCGGATTCGGCAACAGGATCGGTTTGTTTAAATGTCAGTGGTGGAGGCGGCGGGAGTCGAACCCGCGTCCGAAAACATTCCACTCGGGCGTCTACATACATATCCTGAAATTTAAATTTCGCCCCTCAAGACTCCTTCAGGCAAGATTCCTGAAGGGCTAGCCTGCTAAAGTTTCGCCGATCCAGTTACAGGCAGCCAGGAACGACTATCCCGCTAGTCGACGTCCTTATCAGGTCCGCAGGAATAACCTGACAGGACGCAGGCCTATTTATGCGGCCTGGGCATATGCATAATCATCTGCGATTATGTTTAAGTTCCCGTCGTTTTACGAGCAGACAGGAAAGCTCGGTATGCAGCCGGAGCTTCTTTGTCCCCGTCGAAGCCGTTTCGCCCCCAAAATCCGATTACTTCGGAAAATGCGATGCACGAATTTCGAATTCCGGAACTATGGGGAGAGGATTGTGTAAAGAGCGTTTATGCTCATAATTTAAGCAAGTTCGGGTTTCTTGTCAAGAATTTGTTGCCGGATGGTACTGGGTTTCTTTTGCCGGCATTGCATTTACTTTTCAGTATGCTTATCGTTTAAGTGTTTTAGAATTTATAAAAAATCCAAAAGGAAACATCGTTACAGGAGGTCTCAATGAATAACAGATTTTTCATAAAAATGGTCTTGTTAATGGTAATAGGGCTTTTAAGCATCACTGGACCGGTTTCTGCCGATACTAGCAAATTAATCGGATCCCTGGTCGACACGCTCGGTGTCAACGAGGATCAGGCCACGGGCGGTGCTGGGGCTGTTTTCAAGCAGGCCAAAAATAATATGAGTGCTGGCGATTTTTCCCAGCTTCTCGAGGCCGTGCCGGGGATCGATTCACTGATCGCCAAAGCTCCCGAAGGCGGTGGTTTGGCGGGCAAAGCGTCTTCTTTGCTGGGTGGCTCTTCCGGCTCGGCCTCAGGGATGGCCGGCCTGGCAGACAGCTTTGGCAAGCTTGGACTGGCACCGGATATGGTTAACAAATACGTGGATGTTATTCTGAATTTCGTACAATCAGAGGCTGGTCAGCAGACCATGGGACTGCTGAAGAATGCGTTGTTTTGATAATAACCTAAACTGATTGGTTCCAGGTTCACGGTTCAAAGGTTAAAAGGTTTTGGAAACTGCTTTCTAAATTAAATCCGATGCGGAATTCCCGACTTCAGCCATTGGGTGAAAAAGCTGTTTAAAAGAGATGAATTCAGAATGCTTTGATGAGAGCCGGTGGGAGTATTTAACCGGGAACGGTGAACGCAGAACCTCTTAACCCTATTTACCTGTATTCTTTGCGGGCACGGTCCAGGTCTCTTTTTTCATCACGGCGTTTAATGGCTTCGCGTTTGTCATACTTGCGTTTTCCTTTAGCCAGCGCCAGAGTCAGTTTTACTTTTCCGTTTTTAAAATAGATCCGCAACGGAACCAAGGAGTGGCCTTTCTCATTCACTTTACCATACAGTCTTTTTATTTCGCGTTTGTGCAATAGAAGCTTGCGCGGTCTCAGCGGATCATGGTTACCATAATAGGCAAATGGATATGGACCGATGTGCATCTGGTAAACAAACACTTCACCATCTTTAATTCTGGCGTAGGAATCCTTCAGATTGGCCCGTCCCAGCCGCAGGGATTTAACCTCAGTGCCCAGCAGCACAATTCCGGCTTCATATTCGTCTTCTATGAAATAGTCATGACGGGCCTTGCGGTTTTCGGCCACAATTTTTCGTTGATTCTTGTTCAAGGGAGATGATTTAGATATCGAGCGTAAACGCTCAATGTCAGTTGTATGTTGTCTGTTGTACGAGCAGGGTTTAAGTTCAACTGACGTTCAGCTATAGATCCGTTGCCCTGACCGTCCACGCGCCTTCAAGTTATAGATTGCTATAAACCTTGGTTACCCCTGATCGCTGGGGCCGCTGTCGGTGTAAATTTGATCTGATAAGAGCTCGCCGTATGCTTCTTTTATCAAGTCGAAGACCGCTCTGGCGGTTTTTTGTTTGAGAACCTCCTCAACAAATGTGTGGGTTTCACTGATTTGAAGGGATCTTACCGTACGTTTAACCACCGGAATGGATTGTGGGTTCATACTCAATTCATCCATTCCTATTCCCAGAAGCAACGGGATGTGGTGAGGAGATCCCGCCATTTCCCCGCACATAAACACCTTGATGCCGTTGTCTTTGGCGACATCGGCCACGTGTTTCACCATACGGATGATCGCCGGGTCCAGAGGCTGGAAAAGGTGCGCGACCTGTTTGTTGCCTCGGTCAATGGCCAGGGCATACTGGATTAAATCATTGGTGCCGATGCTGAAAAAATCTACCTCCTTGGCCATCAAATCAGCTAATATCACGGCCGATGGTACTTCGATCATGATGCCGACGTCGATGTCACGATTGAATGTCAGACCGTCTTTCTGCAGAGACTCTGCGGCTTTGTCCAGCATTCGTATTACCTGACGGACTTCAAAATAGGCCGATATCATCGGAAACATAACCCGCACATTGCCGTAGGCCGCTGCTCTCAGAATGGCTCTCAGCTGCGTTTTGAAGACATCCGGCTTTTTCAGACAATACCGAATAGCCCGCAGGCCCAACGCAGGATTGGTTTCATCGGAAGCATCTATGTTTTTCAGGGCTTTGTCCCCGTTTATGTCCAGGGTTCGTATTGTCACCGGATTTTGTCCCATGACTTCAACGACGTTTTTGTATTTATCAAAGAGCTCATCTTCCGCGGGAAAATCAGCGCGACTTAGATACTGAAATTCGGTTCTGTAAAGACCGATGCCGTCTCCGCCGTAGTTGATGACGGTGAACACCTCTTCAGGTAGTTCGATGTTGCCCATAATTTCTGTGAGAAAGCCGTCTTTGGATTTTGCCTCTAAATGGCTTTCGCGGGTGACATCGGCCAAGTATTCTTCATATTGAATTTTGCGTTCTTCATACGTAATCAACGTCGCTTCGGTCGGATGTATAATGACGGTTCCGGTGTTTCCGTCCACGATAATAAGATCATCATTTTTAATAATGGTGGTCGCATTTTCAAGACCGACGACCGCCGGGATTTCGAGGGTGCGGGCGATAATACCGGTATGAGACGCCTTGCCACCTAGATCGGTTATAAACCCCTTAATTCGTTTAAGATTAATCTGGCTGGTATCGGCCGGCGAAAGGTCGTGTGCGACCAAAATGACGCGCTTGTTTATGTCGGCAATACGTTCTCTTTCAACTCCCACCAGATTGCGCATGATGCGGTCGGACACGTGGCCGATATCTGCCCCCCGCTCTCTTAAATATGGGTCGGCCATGTTCTGAAAGACCGCTTTCAAGCTCGATACCACATTTTTTAAAGCCCATTCGGCATTTACATTTTCATTTTTAATCGAATCAATCGTTTTGCCGTACAGCATTTTGTCTTTCAGCAAGACCATATGGGTTTCGAGTATATGCGCTTTTCTTAATTCGTCGGGGCTGTCTTCGATAATTGTCCGCAACTCATCTTTGGATTTTTTTACAGCTGCTTTGAAACGATTGATTTCCTTTTTTAGATTTTCGTCTTGAATATGATACTTCTCTATGACATCTACCCCTTCTTTATCGACAAGGTATGTCTTTCCGATGCAGATACCCGGGGAGGCATTGATTCCTTTGAGTACTATTTCGACGTCCGGTGTTTGCGACATTTTGGTTTATTCCCCAAACCCATGGTCTACCAGATCGGCTATGGCGTTTAGAATTTCAAGGTCCGATGGATGTTCAATTTTAATTGTTATCGTCGTGCCCCGCTCACAAGCCAGGGTGAGGATTTCCAGGACACTTGATGCGTCAGCCCTATCTTCACCCTTCTGTACCCAGATTCTGGCCTTGGCGTTTTGGACGAGGCTGGTTATCTGCGCAGCGGAACGGGCATGCAGGCCCAGTTCGTTTTTGACAATGACGTCTCTGCTTAATTCGTTGTTTGATGCCATCATACCGATACCGTATCTTAAAATTATTAAGTATCTATCAAATCGCATTTATTTGTCAATTCTAAATAATTGACAGAACAGGAATACCTTACTAAGATGTTGGCCCTTATCGGGAATGACAATCTTTAACCAAGCACCAGAGTAAAAAAGATCAAGGGGACATGATTATGGCTGAAAAAATATTGATTTTTGGCAAGGATGCCTGACCCTATACCCGGGCAGCTCGGGAAGCGTATGCCAAAAAAAAACAGATAGTGGAATACCTGAATGTGGTCACCGAGCCTGACCATCTTGAAAACATGCTGACGTATTCAAAGGGCGCTCGTAAGGTACCCGTCATCGTGGAGGGCAAAAAGGTTACGATTGGATTTGACGGCGGCACTTGAGGTCTCTGAGCTTTCGGCTGGAAGCCGAGATGAATGTCGAATGTCGATTGACGAATGACCCTCTGGATTGACTATTTACGATTGACAATTGAATATTGTTGGAATTCTAATGATTAAGAAAGATCTTGTCGATCCTTTACTATTCATTCGTCAATCGACATTCGTCATTCGCTAGTCCAGAGGAGTATCCGCATGTTGGATGTGCAGACCGATAAACACAGTATTGAACAATTGACATCTTGTATGCAAGAGCTTGAAAAAGAGTTGACCCATCTTAAAGAGAGCGAAGCCGCGCTGCGCCGTCAAAATGAGTATTTAACCGCTTTACATGAAACATCTTTAGGATTGATCGACCGCTTGGACAAAGAAGAGCTGCTCGAAGCCATCCTTCATCGGGCGGCGAAGCTGTCCGGCACCGAACACGGTTATATCTACCTGCTCGAACCCGACGAGATCGAAATGCAGATGCGGGTCGGTATGGGTTTTTTTAAAAGCCAACTCGGCCGTCGGGTGCAGCGAGGTCAGGGGATGGGGGGCAAAGTCTGGGAGGACGAAAGTCCTCTCTTGGTGGATGATTACCAATCCTGGGAAGGGCGTCTTCTGGATAAATCGCTTGATGAGCTGCATTCCGTCGTGGGAATTCCGCTTAAGGATAAAAAGCGGGTTCATGGTGTGATCGGGCTTGCCAGTGTAAAACCTGGGGAAAAATTTGAAAATGAAGATATTGCCATCCTTAGGCGCTTCGCGGAGCTAGCACTGGTGGCATTAGACAAGGCAAAGCTATATGCAGATGTCCGACGCGAACTCGCTGAAAGAAGACGGACAGAGGCGACGCTCAGGGAAAGTGAGCAACGCTATCGCCTGCTTTTGGAGTCCTCTCCGGATCCCGTGGTAGTTTATAATATTGATGGAATGGCTACCTATGTGAATCCGGCTTTTGAGCAGACCTTCGGTTTTGCCGGCGATGATTTGCTGGGCAAACAAATCGATTTTGTTCCGGAGCAAAACTGGCCGGAGACACACGAGGCGATTGCTAACATGTTGAGCGGCCAAAAAATCCATCTTTTTGAAACCAAACGGCTGACCAAAGACGGCCGGATACTTGATGTTCAGCTTAGCTCTACCCTGTATTACGACCGGGACGGCAAACCCACCGGCAACATCGTCACGTTGCGAGATATCAGCGCCCAGAAACGAGCTGAAAACGAGCTGAGAACCTACCATGATCATCTTGAGGAATTGGTTGCCGAGCGAACCGCCGAGCTGGCCAAGACCAACACGCAACTTGAGCAAGAAATCGATGAACGCAGACGCGCCGAAGACGCATTGCGCCGGCGGGAAACCGAACTCAAAGCCCAGTCACATCATCTGGAAGAGGTCAACACGGCGTTAAAAGTATTATTGAAGCAGCGGGACGATGATAAAAAAGAGTTGGGTGAGCATGTCCTGTCAAACGTAAAAGAGCTCATCAGTCCCTATCTCGAACGTCTGAAAAAAAGCCGATTAAACACCAATCAAAAAACGCTTGTCAACATCCTGGAATCGAATTTGAATAACATGATCTCACCGTTTATCAGCAAGATGTCGTCTAAATTTTTTAATTTTACTCCAATGGAAATTCGAGTTGCCAACCTGGTCAAGGAAGGCAAAACGAACAAGGAAATCGCAGAAATACTGTGTCTGTCAAAAAATACAATTCTCTTTCACCGCTACAATATCCGCAGCAAACTCGGACTGAAAAATAAGAAAATCAATCTGAGATCGCACCTTCTGTCTTTCGACAATTAGGCTAAAAAGTAGTGGTTAGTACCCGCTATTTTACCACTATTTTATCAACTTGACATTCCAGGTTAATCAGGTAAGAAAGATGTAAGCGGTATTTACCTAAATTTGCTGTAAAAAATAGTATTGCATATGCCCGGACAAAACACCGGGCTGATTTATTTCATCTCCCGATTATAACTTTCAAGAATTATATTGTATTATCAATTTTGGAAATACGGGCTTCATTACTTTCTTCTTTATTTACTTGACTAAAGGGCCCATATCTTATAGGTAGCCTTTTGCGAAATGAATATGATTCATTAATAAAACAAATATCAGCAATTATCAAAAAATTTTAAGCATCAGCGGCACATCTAGCCGCATCATTGGTTCATGATCAAGGGAGGCCCTAAGATTGGTCGCATCTCATGCAATAAAAGAAGGCGATATACTGCTGGAGCTCGATGATATTCATATGTCCTTCGGGAAGGTAGCTGCTCTGGCAGGAGTCAGCTTGAAAGTTAGAAAAGGAGAAATTCACTCGGTCATCGGGCCCAACGGGGCTGGAAAGACCGTAATGATGAATTGCATTAATGGTCTTTATCGCCCGCAACAGGGCAGCATAACCTATAAAGGTGAGCGAATAAACGATCTTAAACCTTACGAACGTGCTGCGCTGGGAATGTCCAGAACGTTTCAGAAAGTGGAAGTGTTCGGCGGCATGACGGTGCTGGACAACATTCGCCTGGGCCGGCATATTCATCTGAAGTCCGGCATCACAAGTGGTTCAATCTACATCGGTAAAACCGCCAAAGAGGAAGTTGAGCACCGCAAGTTCATCGAAGAGGAGATCATAGATCTTTTAGAAATCCAACACATCCGCAGTAAACCCACCGGAATGCTGCCATACGGATTGCAGAAACGGGTGGAGCTGGGCCGAGCGCTTGCCTTGAAACCGGACCTTTTAATTCTTGATGAGCCTCTGGCCGGCCTTAATTTAGAAGAAGTTGAGGACATGGCCCGCTTTATTCTGGATGTCAACGAGGAAAAACGCTGGCAGGTTACCTGCCTTCTGGTTGAACACGATATGGGCGTGGTAATGGATCTCTCTGATCGCGTCTTTGTTCTCAATTTCGGCAATATGATCATGGATGGGACACCTGAGGAAGTGCAAAATAATCCTGAGGTGATCAAAGCATATCTTGGTGAAGAGGAACTATATGCAACCCGAAAATAGAACCGCTCCCAATAAAATCGAAATTACCCAAGAGCTGACGATACCCAAGCTTTTCTATCGGCAGGCCAAAAGGTACGGTAAAGATCGCGTTGCCATGCGGGAGAAGGAGTTCGGTATCTGGCGGCCCATCACCTGGCATGACTATTTAGAAAACGTAAAATATATCGCCCTGGGACTCATCAGTTTAGGCCTGGAAGAGGGCGACAAAGTATCCATGATCGGCGATAATCGTCCCGAGGGCCTCTGGGCGGAGATGGCCACGTTGTGTGCCCGAGGCATAGGCGTGTGGCTGTTTCAGGATTGCCTCATTGATGAAGTTCGCTACATTATCGATCATTCGGATACCAAGTTTTTATTCGGTGAAGGCCAGGAGGAGGTCGACAAGGCCATTTCTATCTTCAATGAATGTCCCAAACTGAAAAAAATCATCTGGGATGATCCCAAAGGCATGCGCAACTATGATGAAGATTATTTGATCAGCCTCAAAGAGGTTCAGAAGCTGGGGCGTGAACTGGAAAAAGAAAACCCGGATTTATTCGAAGAGTTGATTAACAAAGGCAGTGGCGAGGAAGTGGCGCTGCTTTTTTATACCTCCGGGACGACGGCATTGCCCAAGGGCGCCCTGCTGTCTCACAATAACATGTTGACCATGGGGCAGCATCTTATGCAGGTGGATCCTTGTAAAGACTCAGATGACTATGTATCGTACCTGCCCTTTGCCTGGATCGGTGAGCAGATGATGTCGATTTCCTGCGGCATCCAGATGGGATACACCCTGAATTTTCCCGAAGAACCTGAAACCGCCCAGGAGAACATCCGGGAAATCGGTCCGCATGTTATGTTCGCCCCGCCGCGAATGTATGAGCAGATGACGCGCACGGTCCAGGTCAAATACCTGGACGCCAGCTGGATCAAACGCAAATTTTACGAGTTTTCAACCTATGTTGGGTATAAGGTCGCCAATCTGAAATTCGATAAGAAACCGGTTCCCTGGTACTGGCGATTTCTAGAATGGCTCGCATCCATTACTGTCCAGAAAAAACTCAAGGATCACCTCGGGTTATCACGGGTGCGCAACGCCTACACCGGGGGCGCGGCGATGGGGCCGGATCATTTTCGCTTTTTTCATGCTCTTGGAGTGAACCTCAAACAGATTTACGGTCAAACGGAGGTCGCCGGCATCTCGGTGGTTCATCGCAGCGGCGATATTAAATTTGACACCGTTGGCCATCCGATACCCGGCACGGAGGTAAAGATTGCCGAAGACGGTGAGATCCTCACCCGCAGCCCATCGGTTTTCTTGGGATATTATAAAAATCCCGAAGCCACGGAAAGCACCTTGCAGGATGGCTGGCTGTATTCCGGCGACAAAGGATTTCTTGATGATGATGGGCACCTGGTGGTTTTCGACCGCACCAAAGATGTCTTCACCTTAAAAGACGGCAAGCCCTTTGCACCCCAGTATCTCGAAACGCGACTGAAATTCAGCCCTTACATAAAGGATTCATGGGTGATCGGGGATAAAAAAGACTATATCAGTGCCGTCTTGTGCATCGATTATTCGGTGGTCGGTAAATGGGCCGATGAAAAGAAGCTCAACTACACCAGTTACCAGGAACTTTCGCAAATGCCTGAAATCTATGATCTGGTGGAAAAGCAGATCCGCGAGGCCAATAAAGATCTGCCCGATGCGGCTAAAGTGGTTAAATTTACCAACCTCTATAAAGAATTGGATGCGGATGATGATGAACTGACCCGGACGCGAAAACTGCGGCGGGCATTTGTGGAAAAACGCTATGAGGATATTGTCAACGGCCTGTATTCTGAAAATGACACTGTCCACGTCGACACAACCATCAAGTACGAAGACGGGCGCGAAGCCCACATAAAGACGGATATGCAAATACGATCGGTAAAGGATTGACGAGTGACCCTTTGGATTGACTATTGACTACTGACAATTGAATATTGATGGATCATTTGTCGTTTTAATACCTTGAAGATGCAGACATCGAGAATATTACAAAAAGAAAATCGCCCCTAAATAGTAAATAGACAGTTGTCAATAGACCAATTGAATAGTGAGGAGCTTAAGAAACGAACCAAGGATTTTGCACATCGGTGTGTTAGGTTGGCAATGGCCTTGCCGAATACGCAGCTCGGAAACCATCTTCGGGGACAATTAATCCGATGCTTCACCTCGGTGGCTTCTAACTATCGGGCGGCCTGTATTGCGCAATCTAAAGCGAGTTTTATATCAAAATTGAGTATTGTAATTGAAGAAGCTGACGAAT